>Ga0209721_1000072_pt1 | contig 96568 bp, 61 predicted proteins | sample TshhotsprinmetaG_FD_184139 | JGI IMG/M metagenome (GOLD analysis project Ga0209721, IMG submission 184139) | Hot spring microbial communities from South Africa to study Microbial Dark Matter (Phase II) - Tshipise hot spring metaG (SPAdes)... | ecosystem: Environmental > Aquatic > Thermal springs...
CCGTCTGTGGATAGAGCGCCATCATTTCGTAAATAATTTTGGGCATCTCTGTGCTCACCGGCAAGCCCAACGCTCGCGCCTCATCTACAGTGATCGGATAATCATGGGTGAACACGCCGGTCGAGAGCGTCGTCGCCACCTTTTCCGCCTTTTCCGCATCCATGCGGTCATGCAACAGCTCCAGCACCGTCTGTTTCACTTGTCGGAGCGCCTTTTCCGCAATATCCGCCATGATCAGCGTGTCGTCGTCGATCTCGCTGATCGGTTTGCGCTCGATCACCTTGAGAATGGACGCCGCAGGTTGATGACCCAGCTGCGGATCCACCGGCCCGAGCACGGCGTTTTCGTCCATCACAATCTCGTCTGCAGCAAGCGCAATCAACGTGCCGCCGGACATGGCGTAGTGCGGCACGAAGACCGTCACCTTGGCCGGGTGGCGCTTCAGGGCGTGAGCGATCTGTTCGGCGGCGAGCACCAACCCGCCCGGCGTGTGCACGATCAGATCAATCGGGACGTCGTCATCCGTCATTTTGATTGCCCGCAGCAGCGCCTCGGAGTCGTCGATGTCGATATAGCGCGCCAGTGGAAAGCCGAGGAAGCTCATCGTCTCCTGGCGGTGGATCAGCGCGATCACGCGGCTGTTGCGCTGCTTTTCCAACCGTTCCATCGCCCGCATGCGCTCCATTTCCAGCATCCTTTGGCGAATCACCGGTTGCAGCGAAGAAATGATTAGAAAGAGCCACAGCAGACCAAAGAAATCCATAGACGCCTCCAGAAAGTATGTTGGGATTGGTGCGCAAAATTAATGCTCGACGGTGTTGCCTATTGCGAGGTTGGGGGTGCTTGTTTTTTGAGCGATTCCCAAGAAGCACGCACTACGCAACATCCAACCATCACCATGGATAATATTCATCGGTGTAAAAGTGGCGAACCGGTCGACGCACGATGAAGAGCCGCACCAGCACCATACCGGCGACAAAGCCGCCCACATGCGCCCACCAGGCCACGCCGCCGACGTCCGGCGGCGCCAGCGCCGAGGTCATGAAGGCGCTGACCAGTTGCCCGGCGAACCAGACGCCGATGAAGAAGATGGCCGGAATTTCAAAAAAATAGGGGAAGAAGAAAAGCGGAACCAACGTGATCACGCGCGCAAAGGGAAAGAGCACCAGGTAGGCGCCCATCACGCCGCTGATGGCGCCGCTGGCGCCGACCGTAGGAATCATCGAGCCGGGATTCATAAGTACATGCACAAGAGCCGCCGCCGCGCCGCAGAGCAGATAAAAAATCAGAAACCGCACCGGACCCATGCGATCCTCCACGTTGTCGCCAAAGATGTAGAGAGCCCACATGTTTCCGAGCAGATGAAACAACCCGCCGTGGAGAAACATCGAGGTGAAGATCGTCAGCCATGTCGTCGGGTTCACAAAAAGCTGCGCCGGAATCAATGCATAGCGCTCGATCCAGAACTCGGCGTGCGGCCCGCTGAGAAACATGAAGAAGACCAATACGTTGACAGCGATCAACGTCCAATTCATCAGCGGCAGCGAGCGAGCCTGCACCGTGTCGCGCAATGGAAACATAAGGTCCTCCTGAAAGTGCGTTTATCTTGACATCTTTTTTCGAGGTGAAGTGATCATCTTCCAGAAAGCCCCAGGCCACCGGGAAGATAGGGGCGAACATTCCCCACCGCCCGAAAACTCGTCATCATCATCGATGACAGAGGTCATTCCGCCTGTCCACGGCGCCATTCGACGCCGGTCAGAAGCGGCGCATACAAGTCATCCTCCAGTGCAATCGTCAGCGCCGCCAGCTCTTCCGGCGTAGGGTCCCGTTCTTGAAACGCCACGAAAGGTGCGTCCACAATACGCGCCAACGGCGTTTGCTCATCGCCCTCCCCCATCACGAGCACGGCGGCGGCCGCCAGTGCGTCGGCCACGTTGATCTGCGTCATGCGCAAAGGGCGACCGAACAGATCACACTGGCCCCGATAGTCGTACAACGCCTGGAATCCGCTGTGCGCCACGCAGAAGCCGGTCACGCCCCAGCGCAGCGGCAGCGGCCGGCTGTCGGTCAGAATCACGCCCACCTGTCGAAGCTGAAAGCGTCTTTGCAGATACGCGCGAACGGCGTTGGCGGAGGCCTGCGGGTCGGATGGCCACAGCACGTACTGACCATCGCCGTTCGATTCATCGACGCCCGCATAGGGCATCAACATGTTCGCCTTGATGGTGAGGTAGACGCCGTAGCGACTGACAGTCTGCGGCAGAAACCAGGCGGACTCCGCCTCGATCAGCTTTGCCTTATCCACATCCGGCGGCGCCGTGCGACCTTCGCAGATGGCGACAATCTTCGATGCAACCGCCAGAATTTCGCCTTCCCCCATCGCGGGGACGAACTCGTCTAATATCGCAAATAGATTTCGGTCGGCTAAAGTGATGCGCCGCGTTTTGATCGGTTCGATGTGCATAGAGTGTGAAAGTGTTTCGTGATGCGTGCTCGTTCGTAGCGCATGCTTTACGTTGTGATGCGGGTTGAGCAAAAGGCAAGCGCCTATCTCCCCAACACGGAATACGAAACACGCATCACGCACCAAGCTGCGCAAACTTTTCTGCAATGATACAATACAGCCCTAAAAAGAATAGAATCAAACAGGAGTTACGCAGTTGGGTGAGGTTTTCTTGCAGAATCCGACCTTTCAGGATGTCCCAGGCTTCCTGAGAGATGAGCCAGCTGGGTGACTTCTATCCAATGTCTTGCAAGGAACAATGGCGACCCAAACCATCACGCGAAGACAGGCCTGGATTCTGGCGGCTCGCCCCAAGACGCTGCCGGCGGCGCTCTCTCCGGTCATTGTGGGGACGGCGTTCGCGTTCGCCGATGGCGGATTTGCCTGGCTGCCGGCGTTGGCGGCGGCCCTCGGCGCGCTGCTCTTACAGATACTGAGCAATTTCGCCAACGATTATTCTGACTTCTTTCGCGGCGCCGACACGCCCGAACGCCTCGGTCCGGTGCGCGTCACCAGCGCGGGCTTGATTCGTCCCGAGGAGATGCGTCGAGGCATCATCGTAGTCATCGGGTTGTCGGTGTTGGTCGGCCTGTATCTGATCTGGGTGGGCGGCTGGCCGATCCTGGCGATCGGCGTGGCGGCCATCCTGGCGGCGCTGGCCTACACCGGTGGGCCGTTCCCTTTCGGGTATTACGGCCTGGGCGAGCTCTTCGTGTTTCTCTTCTTCGGTGTGGCGGCGGTCTGCGGAACCTATTACGTACAGACGCTGACGTTGACATCCCCGGTCTTGATCGCATCCTTCGCCGTCGGCGCCCTGGTCACGGCGATTCTGGTCGTCAACAACTACCGCGACATCGAGACCGATCGTCGCGCCGGCAAGCGAACGCTGGCGGTGCGCCTGGGCAGGCGAGGAACGCAGATCGAATATGTTGTGCTGCTGGCCTTCGCCTATGGGATGGTTTTGGTGCTGTGGTTGTTCCTGGATTCAGGGGCGTGGGTGCTGTTGACGGGGCTGACGTTGCCGCTGGCGGCGCAACTGGCTCGCACCTTGAGAAGCTCCACCGATGGGCCGACGCTCAACCGTGCGCTGGCGGGCACGGCGCGGCTGGCCTTGTTGTTCAGCCTGTTGTTGGCGGCGGGCGTTTTATTGGAATGAAAGATAATGCAGAAGGGAGCAGACCGTGAAAAGCCTGAAAATCCTGATGATCGCTTCCGAAGTTGTCCCCTACGCCAAAACAGGCGGTCTGGCGGATGTGGTGGGCGCATTGCCCCAGGTGTTGCAGCGTATGGGGCATGAAGTCATCGTCGTGATGCCCAAGTACGGCAGCATCGATGTTCAAAAGCACGGCCTGCGCCGCTACTGGAACTCGCTCGGCGTGTGGATGGGCAACGCGCTGGAATGGTGCGCCGTGGACGTGGCCGACAACCACGGCGTGCCGGTGTATTTCATCGAACACAACAACTATTTTGCGCGCCCCGGCCTCTATCACGACGACAATTACAATGACTATGAAGACAACCCGCGGCGTTTTGGCTTTTTGACGCGCGCCGGCCTGCAGCTGGCTCGCGACATGGGTTTTGCGCCGGACGTCGTCCATGTGCACGATTGGCAGACGGCGCTCGCTTCGGCCTATCTCAAAATCTGGCACTGGAATGATCCGGTCTTAGGCGGCGCAGCCAGCCTGTTGACGATCCACAATATCGCCTACCAGGGCAAATACAGCGCTGCGCATTACGACTATCTGGGGCTGGGCTGGCAAAACTTCACCCCGGACAAATTCGAGGATTACGGCGCCATCAATTTCCTGAAGGGCGGCATCGTCTACGCCGACATGGTCAACACCGTCAGCCCCACCTACGCCCGCGAGACGCGCACGCCAGAGCTGGGCTATGGACTGGCGCCGTTTCTCAACAACAAAGGCGAGAACTATGTGGGCATCCTCAACGGCGTCGATTATTCGCAGTGGAGCCCTGAGGTGGACATGCTCATCCCCGCCCGTTATTCGGTCGACAACCTTGCCGGCAAGCGCATCTGCAAGGAGCAGCTGCAGCGACGCTTCCTTCTCGATGCGGCGCCGAATGTCCCGATCATCGGCGTCGTCAGCCGGCTGGTGGCGCAGAAGGGGCTTGACCTGCTCGCCGCCGCCATCGAGCGCATTGTCAACGACATGGTCGTGCAGTTCGTCATCCTGGGTTCTGGGGACAAAGGCCTGGAGAGCTTCTACGGGGACCTGCCGCGACGCTATCCAGGCCGCATCGGCAGCTACATCGGCTACAACAACCAGCTCGCCCACTGGATCGAAGCAGGCAGCGATTTCTTCATCATGCCATCGATCTACGAACCCTGCGGGCTGAACCAGATTTACTCGCTCCGCTATGGGACGCTGCCGATCGTGCGCGCCACGGGCGGACTCGACGACACCGTGCAGCAATACGATGAACACACGGGCGACGGCACCGGCTTCAAATTTTGGGAGCCTAGCCCGCACGCCATCTACTACACGGTCGGCTGGGCGGTCAGCACCTACTTTGACCGCCCTCACCACATGGCCAAGATGATTCGCACCGCCATGCAGCAAGACTTCTCTTGGGAAAAGAGCGCCGCTCAGTACGTGCAGGTGTACGAGCGGGCGATGCGCAACAAGGCCGCCTTGTGAGGGCGCCGAATATGCCCGCCGGCCGAAAGCGCCAGGACGAACCGGCCGACGTCGATTGACGCCTTACAAAATTGATTTAGAAATCAGTTCGCCACAATCGTGGGCAGATAGAGGGTGGACCCTGATTCAACCGGCTGCGCCTGCACGAGGATGGCCTGTTCATAGACGTCGCTCGCACCGCCTGCTCCAAAGACGGATAGACGTGCGACATACATCCCCGGCTCTGCGTAGGTGTGCACCGGGTTCTGCTCTGCGCTGGCCTGCCCATCGCCGAAGTCCCACGCATAGCGGTCAATGGCGCCGGTGGAGTGGTCGGTGAATTGCACGGTCAGCGGGGCCATGCCCGACATCGCATCCACCTCGAAGCGCGCCCTCAGCGGCTCCGCCTCGAATTGCAGCACATAGCTGACCGCATCGCCGGCAATCCGTGCATCCCAGTGTCGCACGCGCACATAATGCCAGCCGGTTGCATCCGCCCGCCATATGATCTGCGAGGCCAGAGTTGCCCCCGGCTCGCTGTCGTCATTTTCCGCCAGGACGGTGACGCCATCGCCGGCGTACAGCGTGAGCACCGTATCGGTGTGCTCCGCAAGGTCGGCTGTTCGTAGAGTGTACAACCCTCCCGCCTCCATCCATAGGGCGACCCAGTCCTCGTCGCCGACGCCGCAGAAGGTGCGCTGTTGGGATGCGCCCGCCTCCAGCGGGCGAGGAGCGTGAACGCTGTCATCCGGTTCGTAGGCGTCCGGCGTGCATAGGTCAATCGCCACCTCGACTTCGGCGGCGTCTGGATAGAGGCGAACATTGCCGGCGCGGTCAAACGCCTGGGCGCGAAAGGCGTAGCGATGGCCGGGCTCGCCGATGAAGCGGGCGCTTCCCTGCCCTTCGACTCCATTCGTCAACCAATCCTCCCAGTCGCCCTCGTCCCGACGCACCTGCACGTCGATGCGTTCGACGCCCGCCACCGGGTCATGGGCGTTCCAGCGCACCGTCACCACATTGGCGGCCAGAGCGGTCGGCAACGCCTCGAAAGTAAAGCTCGGCGCCGTGCGATCGAGGATGACATTCCAAAAGACGACGCCGGCGCCGTTGCCGGCGCGGTCCCAGGCGTAGGCGAACAACGCCACAGGCTGATCCGGCGCAGCGCTTGCGTCCCAGATCACGCTCCATCCGTCGTTGCCGTCGAGGTCCCAACCCAGGTTGCGCCAGCCCCACTCGGTTCCATCGTTGTAGCCGACGATAAACTGCACCTGCTCGACGCCGCTGACGTCGTCGCCTGCCTCGGCGCGCACAAGCACCAGGCTGCTGTTCAAGAAGGCGCCGTCGACCGGTTCGGCGATGGCGATGCTCGGCGGCGCGTCATCGACGACGATGCGCACCGTCGCCGTCTCTCCGACCAGGGCGCCGTTGCTAGACACGCGCCAGCGGCTTTCGTACACACCCGGCGTCGCCGGTGCAGTCATCACAAAGTTGGCGCTGTTCGTTGCGTCGAAGGTGTAACTCTGCCCGGCTTCGACGCGACCGAAAATGGGCTGCGCAGGGGCGGCGCCGAAGGTCTCGCCGCCGACGTGCGCCAGATGGTCGCCGCGCTCGCCGTCGAGCGCGCCGGCGCTGACCAGCATTCGCACGATCGGCGTTACCTCCTGTCCTGGCTTGACATAATGAATAGAGGCGTGTTCAACAACGGTGTTGGCGGTGCAGTCGCTCAATTTTTCCCACTGTACGCCGATGCTGGCGCCGTCGCTTTTCTCGTAGTGTTCGACCCGGAGCGCATGGACGCCGGCGCTCAGTTCAACATCGACCGTGAACGCAGCAGCCTGGTCGCGCCACTGGTCGAGGCGCAGCGCGTCGTCGACCCAGAAGCGCACGCCGTCTTCGGCGTTGATGAAAAAGCGATAGACGCCGCAGGCGAAGTCGGCGTTGCGGCGGAAGCGACTGCTGAAGTTGTCGCTCGGAAAGGTGGCCTCCGGCCCGCCGTCATGCCAGTTCAGGGAGAGCACGGGGCCTTCGTTGCGGCGCATGGCGGGCGTCCCGCTCAGGCCTCGGTTGCCCCAGTATTCGCCGCACCAGGCGTCGGGGGCGCACGTCTGCTCGGGCGGCAGGAAGCCCGGCCCCTGCCACCATGCCTCGAGGCGCGCGGCGCCCGTGTTTTCGTAGAATTCAACCTTGATCTCGTGGTTGCCGGGCGAGAGATAACCGCTCCAATCGTGGCCGTCGAAGCTGGAGTCCCACCAGGCGTCGAGGCGAAGCTGGCCGTCGATGTAGATGCGGCAGCCGTCGTCGTGCTGGCAGTGGAAGCGATACGCGCCGCCGGGGAAATAGAGGGTCTTTGTGAAGCGAGCGCTCCACCCATCCGACGACACGCCGTCCAGCGGCGCGCCGGAGTCCCAGTCTCGGAAAAGATAGACGCCGCCTTCGTCGCGCTCGCGCGCCGGAGAGCCGGAGAGGGTTTTGTTGTTCCAGTATTGGGCGCGCCAGGGGGCGTCGGGCGGGGCGGGCGCAGGCTCAATGGTGAAATGCCAGACGGTGCTCCAGCCGCTTTCGGCGCCTCGGCTGTCGCGCGCTTTGACGCGCCATTGATAGTTGAAGGAACGGCCATCCAACTGACTCGGGCGCCAGCATGCATCGTGAATCCAGCCGCTCTGAGTGTTGACGGCGCTCTCGAAGACCTCGGCGAAGAACTGCACGTCGTCGCCATCGGGGTCGCCGTTGTTCTGCCAGCAGAGGGTGGGCGCGCGTCCATCGCGCGCCACATGCCAGTCGCCAGGGCTGGTCGGCTGAGGCGTGTTGGGCGGTCGATTGACGCTTGCGCCGCAGCCGGCGCCGGTGAAGACTTCGAACGAAGAGACGTTGTCGTTGAGCGAGACGCCATTGTTGAACGTCTTGCCTGCGAAGTCGGCGTCGCCGGGCGCGTCGATGCAGCGGCTGCCGCCCCCGCGTTCGCTGTGTTCGTAAAGCCTCACCGACCAGCCAGACGGAATGCGGATCGACGACGCCTTGTCGTTGAAGGCGCCGGGGACATTTTGAAATCCTGCGCCATTGCGCAGCACATAGCCGACGCCTTCGCCGGCGCCGCCGCACTCGTAGTTGCCGTGCTGATAGAGGATCACCCCGCCGGATTGTGGGCAAGAGGGAGGAGGCGGGGGCGGGGAGCCGCTGCCGATGGTTCCGTCGTTGTAGATTTGACCGCCGGGGGCGCAGCGAGTCATGCTGCCCCGCACCATGCAGCCTTGATAGGGCGCTCCACCCTCCTGCACCGTCCAGCCGCCGATGTCACGATCGTGAATCTCCTGGTGTTGGCCGTTGCGGCGCAACGTGAAGTGAACGTGCGGCCCGGTGGCCGAACCGCCGCATCCGACCGCCGTGGAAATCTGACCTAACGGATGCGTTCCCCGGCTCACTGCCTGCCCATGCGCTACGCCAATGTTGATGAGATGATAGTAGCCGGTCTGCCAGCCGTCGCCGTGATCCACCAGCACGAAATTGTCGCAAGGGCGATAGGCAACGCCATCGCGTGCAGGGCGCACGATGCCACTGCCGCCTGCAAAATCCAGCGCGCTCCAGGGTCGATTGGCGCTGCCCGTGTTATGATGCGGGCCGCCGGTCAGCGTCCAGGTTTCGCCCGTCGCCCAGGGCAAGCTGAGCTGTGCGCTGCCGTCGCCGGCGATGGAGACGTCCGGCGAGGAGCGCAACAACGGAAACGCCGCCGGCGCTTGCGACCGCCACAGTTCGAATTGCGGCTCCCCGCTGAGCGCCGCCTGCCACTGCTTGCCTTGCCGCCGGGCGAGAAAGAGATACGCGTCCGGCGCGCCGGTCTCTCCCGCCAGCATGGCCACGGTGCCAAAGGCCCACTCGCCTTCGATCATGATGTTGGAGACCAGCGCATCGGTCTCGAGAGGTTGGCCGAGAAGACGGATCAAGGCGTCGAGCACTGCGCCTGAAAGCGGCTCTGTCGCCCCGGTTTGTTGCGCAGCTGCGCTGTCGGCGCTTTCGGCTGACAGAGGGATGGTTTCCTTAAACAAGCCCAGTGCGAGGAAGAGAAAAAGAACAAGAGCGAGACGAAGACGCATCTATTGTTGCAACTCCTGAATGGATTGTCCCACGGCTCCAGCATAGTTCGATGATGCAGCAGGATGCAACGGCGGAAAGATCGATTGCAGTGTGCGTCGGCTGCTCGAAATGTTCGTCTCCTTTGGCGAAGGATCACGCATTTGGTAAACTTCGACTAGTCGACGTCTGGTCTAATGCAAGGGAGTTTCATGATGCCTTCCATCGGCGCCTACGAGGCTAAGACACATTTTTCCGAATTGCTGAAGCGTGTGCAACGGGGCGAGCGCTTCATCATCACTCATCACGGCGCGCCGGTCGCCGTACTTGCACCGCTTGAATCCGCCCCCGAACGACCCGTTGATGAGGTCATTGCTGCGCTCAAAGCATTCCGTCGCAAGCGCAGCCTCGACCTTCCCTTGAAAGCGTTGATCGAGGAGGGCAGAGCGTGAGCGAGCAATTTGTCCTGGACGCATCGATGGCATTGGCCTGGTGCTTTGAGGATGAAGGCGGCTCGTATGCTCTGGAGGTGCTCGACCGTCTGGCGACGGGAGAAGCCGTTGCGCCTTCTCTCTGGCGGTTGGAAGTGGCCAATGCCCTGGTTCACGCCGAGCGGCGAGGGCGATTGACGCAGGCGGAGAGCACGCGCTTTCTGGATCTGCTTCGTCAATTGCCGATTCGCATCGAGGAGACGCCCTTGCAGCGCGCCTGGTCGGATATTGTGAGCCTGGCGCGCTCCGTCCATCTTTCCACCTACGACGCCGTCTACTTGGATCTCGCCATGCGCCTGGGGCTTCCGCTGGCGACGCTGGACGACGCCTTGCGTCAGGCCGCCGCCCAGCGTCATGTACGATTGGTGTGAATCCGCGCGCCCTGGCGCGCTTGGGTCTGCTCAATCGGGCTGCCCGCTGTTGATCGATTGGGCTGAGCATGCTTTATGTCCGGCGCCCTCTTCCTGCATTATGTTCACGGCCCCGCCGGCGTGATGTACACGTCGTCGAAGTAGCGTACACCCGTGGCGCTGGCCTGCCCGTTCCATGATCCAATGAGCGGTATCAGGTTGGTAGCCGTCTTCAACGTGTGGGCTTGGCTAGGAATATAGCAGTCCAGCAAGTTGCCATCCAGGTAGAAGCATACCTGCGCCGTGTTTGGATCAATGTCAATACGGGCGGTGTACCAAGTATCGAAGTCGAGCGAGTCAGGCCAAGACGCCCTATATTCCGCATGGTAATTCCCTGGTGTGTAATTGGTGATGTCGCAACCAAAATACGGCGGATACCCGTCGTAAACGCTCAAGCTACACTGCGCCCACCAGCCGCTGCCGTTAATGTCCCGCATAATCTGGATTTTCGCGCCGGTGCCCGATGTTCCATTACTTAGCTTCAGTTTTGCCTGAAAGCGCTGCATCTGACGCAAGGTGCGCTCTAGCGGCATGGCCAACGGCAGGTCTAGGCCGATAGTAGCCGGCGTGCCGGGGGTGTTGGTGACTTGCAACACGCCATCCTGCTGCCGCACGCTGAAATAGTTGCTGGACCCCCAGAACCGCCACTTAATCGGGTTGTAGGCGCCATCAAAGGCTGGGTTGTTGAAGTCGTCATAGAGCATCATCAGCGGATTGTAGGCCCGCGTCACCAGCGGCAGGAAAAGCAGACGGGCGATCTGGATGTAGGCCGGGCGGGACTTGATATCGGTGTCCACCCCATCCGACACCGTGAGTGTGACCGCGTAGTTCCCCGGCGCTGCGTAGGTGTGCTGGACGGTGGTGGCGTTGGTCGTCAGTGGGGGCGAGCCATCGCCGAAGTTCCAGGTGGCCGAGGTGAAGTCCCCGCCGGAGAGGTTGGTGAAGGTGACGGTGGTTCCTGGTGCGCCGGTCGTAGAGCTGGCGCTGAAGTCGGCGGTGACGGTCTTCTTCCACACCTTTCCGCCGCTAGCCCAGTTGGTGATGCCCAGATAGAGGCGATTGTTGTGGACGGCCATGGCGCCTGACGCGACATAGCTGTTATTACTGTCCCCCAGACCGGCATCCAGGGCCACCGGTTCCCAGTTTACGCCATCGGCGGTGCGCCAGAGCTCCAGACCGGTTTCGTAGTTCGCAACTGCAGCGTAAAGATGCGGTCCAAAGACGATACCGCTGAAGATGTACCGGCTCCGAGGGTTGCCGAAGCCATTGTCTGCAACCTTAACCCAGTCGCTCTGACTGTTGCAGACGGTCGCTGCACACTGCCAGATCTCAGCCCCTCTGGATGTGCCATCCACGCGAGAGATGTAAGCGTAAAGGGTGTTGTTGAACACGATCAACTTCTCCACCCGGTGTGCCTCGACATCGCCAAAGCCGGGGTTGTTGACCCGCACCCAGTTCGTCCCGTCGTAGCGCCACACCTCGCCGCCCAGAGGCCCATTCGGGTGCGCGTCGTCTTGCCAATCCCCGTGACGGGTGCCGGCATACAGATAGCCGTTGTATTCGACCAGGGAGAGCACGCCGGTGTTGTAGGGGTCGCCAAACCCGCCTGAGGCCACCTGCTGCCAGGTCTGGCCATCGGCCGTGCGCCAGATTTCCGCCCCTAACGCGTTCTGGTTTCCTCTATCCAGGGCTGCGTACAGGTGCCCTCCCAGCGAGGCCATGACGGACACCCACCGATAATCGCTGCCAATGCTGCCGGGAGGCGTGACGTTCTCCCAGGTGGTCCCATCCGCCGTGCGCCAGAACTGCGGTCCGTTGGTGTGCCACGTGTTGCAATTGGGGTCATCGCAAATGAAGGTGAATGTGGCCACGTAAAGGCGATCGCCGAACACCGCCATGGCGTCAATCTCGGCGTTTGTTGAATCGCCAAATCCCAGCGTGTTGACGGCGCTCCATGTGCCATTCGCCGTGAGCCGCCAGACGTATGGCTGATAGCCTGTGGCGTACAGATTCCCTTTGAACGTTGCCAGGCTACTGATCCACTGATTGCGCCGCTCCCCGAATCCATTGATGTTCACCTGCCTCCACCCCGGCACCCCGGGAACAAATTTCTGGATACGATGGTTGTTATGGATCTCGGACGTGTACACGCTGTCATCCGGGCCGATGGCGATGCCCAGTACGTCGCTGAAGCGCCCCGGCTGCGTGCCGCCCGCGCCGCCGATGGTGGTGAGGTAGGCGTTGCCGTTGGCAAAGTTGTCAAAGACCTGCACCCGGCTGTTCCCTGAGTCCGCCACGTAGAGGCGGCCCTGGCTGTCCACGGCGATGTGATGCGGCCCCCAGCCGTTAAAGCGGCCAAAGTCGCCGCCTGCACCCCCGCCTCCGATGGTGCGCACATACTGACGGTTGCTGTTAAACACCTGCACCCGGTCGTTGCCCTCGTCGGCCACATAGATATAGCCATCCTTATCCATCGCTACGTCAAAGGGGCGGTTGAAGTGTGCATTGTCCGAACCTGATTCGCCGGTTACGCCCAGGGTGGCGACGTAGGCGAACTGGCGGTCGTAAATCTGGACGCGGTGATTCTCTCTGTCGGCCACATATAGATAGCCGTTGCGGTCAAACCCGATGCCGCTTGGGGCGATGAACTGGTAATTGCCGCTGCCGTAGCCGCCGAAGCCGCCATAGTAGCTGCCGTCGGGGTTGAAAATCTGCAGGCGGTGGTTGCTGCCGGGCATATAGAGGGCTGAACTCCAACGTTCCGCTGTATAGATGCGCCCATCGGGGCCGACCGCCACATCGGATAGGTAGCCGAAGTGAGCGTTGTCATCGCCCGGCTGGCCGGCCTCGCCCACCGTCCACTGGGGGCTACCCGCTGCGTTCAGCTTCACCAGGCGGTAGCCATAGCCTTCGGCAATGTAGATGCTGCCGTCCGGCCCGACCGCCACCCCTTCCGGGTAGTAGAAGCGGTCGTTCGCCTCCACGTAGGAGTCGCCCGTCGTGCCGTAGGTGCGCTGGTAGACGCGGCTCGGGCTGAACTGCTGCACCCGCTTGTTGCCATAGTCGGCCACATAGATGTTGCCCGAGGCGTCTACAGCCACGTCGGTGGGATACTTGAACTGGTTGTTGTCCGTGCCGTAACTGCCGCCGATAGTGGTCACGTAGGCCAGCGTGTTGCGGTTGAAGACCTGCACGCGGTGGTTCTCGGTGTCGGCGACGTAGATGTAGTTGGCGTCTACCGCTACCCCCTGCGGGCTCTGGAACTGGTTGTTGCCAGAGCCGGGGGACCCAGTCTGGCCCAGCGTGGCGACGTGGATCGGCGCGCTGGGGATGCTGATGTCGAAGATTTGCACCCGGTGGTTATCGGCATCGGCGATGTAGAGCCGATTCCCGTAGACAGCGATATGCCGCGGCCAGCACAGTTGGGTGTTGCCCGTCCCGCACGGGCCGCCGCCGATGGTGGCCAGGTAATTGCCGCTGCTGTTGAAAATCTGCACGCGGTGGTTGCCGTAATCGCTGCCCCAGTAGCCGCTGTCGCTGACGTAGATGTTGCCGCTGCCATCGAAGGCGATGCTGATGGGGTTCTCGAAGCGGTCGTTGTCCGAGCCGGAGTTCCACGCCTGGCCCAGTTCGCCGACCTTCTGGCTGCTGCTGTTGTACTTCACCACGTGCGAGGCCTCGGCGTCCACCACCCAGACGTTGCCGCTGCCGTCCTCGGCCACATCGGTGATGCGCTCCAGGGGTGTCTGGGCGTAGTCTATGACGCCCGCCTTGCCGATCTTCTGGATGAAGTTGCCGCTGGCGTCGAACTTGAGGACGCGGTGCGCCAGCGTGTCGGCGATCCAGACGGCGTTGCCTGCGGTGCCAACGCCCTCCACCCAATAGAAGTGGTCGGTGGTCTCAATGAACGGCTCCTGGGTCACCCCGAAGGTCTGCACGTAACGAAAGACGAAGCCGGGCTGACCGGTGGGAACGGCGGCGGCCTCCACCCTTGCTGCCTCTCCCATGAATAGGACGGGAGGGGCTGGCTCACCTAGGAAGAGCTTGCCTTCCCACTCCAGCCCCGACAGCGGCTCCGTCTGAGGCTCCGGTGAGGCTGACCCTGGCCCCTGCGCAGCCACAGGCCAAACGCTGAAGAGGGCTAGTATCAACATGGTTAAGACTATGAAGAATAACCTGAGTCTCATTTGTTCGAACCTCCTGAGATCTAGGTGTGTGAATCAATATGACAAGAATAGTTCGTGGAATGCTGTTAAGCCCAGGATGTACGCCTTTGCATTCTCGTGTATTGAGGTCGCTATTTTGTCCTCTAAAAAGAACGATTCATGCAGCCGGGGAAGCTGCACAAACCGTTCTCAGCGGTGAAGGCTGCCGATATTTCGTGGATGTATGCTGGCTTTAGAAGGGACAGCGGCTATAGTTGCGATTGTGTAATGAACTACAGCCGCTTACTCCACCTTAAGAATATAGAGGAATTTGGCGTTTGCATAGCGGAAAATTCCGTAATTGGGAATAAGGAATGCGCATACGGAATTTTCCGCTATGCGCTGCAGAGGAGATAAAACGTTCTTCGATTCTGCCGATTCTTTGGGATGCACAAAATATTCTGCATCGTTTTTCGATAATGTCAGACCCCATCCAGAGGAACATCTAGTTTGACGAGCGTGCCTTTGCCCGGGTTGCTTTCGATGGACAGATGTCCGCTTACCTCGGCAGCGTGAATGCGCATCGCTTCTAGCCCCATATGTCGCCGAGCAGGCGTCAAGCTATGGACAAAATCCGGCAGGAATCCCACGCCGTCGTCTTCGACTTCAAGGTGGACGCCGAGGGGGTGAGTGTGCAGGCGGAGCCATATCGAATTGGGCTGCGCATGCGCCAGCGCATTGTTGAGCGCAGCCATTGCGACATGATAGAGCGCCTCTTTGACCGGGGGCGGTAGCTTGGCGTCGAGGTCTTCGACAGCAAGATGAATACGCACGTTAGGGTGCAGTGATGCCATGCGCTGCGCCATCCACGTGAACGTTTCCAACAGCGAGTGCCGCGACCAATCGATCGGCTCCGTCGTATCCAGGATGCTGCGGATTTCTTGCGCCAGATGGTGCAAAGTTTGGGCGACTGTCAGCCGATCCTGCTGCGCCTGCCCCTTCTCGGCGATCTGCAACGCCTCGACCATCATGCGGATGCCCTGCAGCTCCGGCAGAAGACGGTCGTGGAGACGAGCAGCGATGCGGTGGAGCATCTGTTCGCGCGCCCGGCGCAGCGCCTCTGCCTCCTGGGTTTTGCGTTCGGCCTGAACCAGAAGGTTGCTATGAAAGATTGCATAGGCCAGGCCGAGGGGATAGGTGACGCCCATTGCGATTAAAATTTCATATGGGATCAGGGGGCCCCCGCTCAGCAGATAGGGCGCCCACCAGATCAATATCAGAGCCAGCAATAGGACGCTGAGGGCGAGCAGCAGAGAGCGCGCGCTTTTCCACGCAATCAGGCGTTGGCTGCGTTGCAGTGAGGGAAACCTGAGAATGCCAACCAGAAACGTCGCAGCGACGCAGAGGATTCCATATAGAACCACAGTGTTAAATAACGCCGAAAAAAGCGGACGAGCTTGGGTTCCTTGTTCGGTCAAAATGCGTACAACTATGCCGATCAGCAACGGCGGCGCATAGAGGAGACTCGCCAGCCATGGACGCCGCGCAAGGATGCCCTGGGGCTGTGGATAGAGTAGAAGGCTATGCAAAGCCATGGCGCCGCCTAGCCCAGGAATCGGCGCACCAAAAAGCCAGAACCAGTAGGAGCTTGTCGCCGAAGGCCCGTCGAAGTTGTCCATGGCCCACAAAGTGTGCATCATGGCTGCGGCCGGCAATAAACAGAGCAAAGCAAGGATCCGCCGATAGGGAGGGCACGGAGATCGCAACAGCACATAGCCGGTCAGCAGGGCGATGAGCATCAACAGATAGATCATTCCAAAGACGGCGACAAACGCGTCGGCGCTGAATATATAGGCCGGCTCGACGATGGTTAAGATCTGTCCACGCCGCTCCACGACATACTCGATCGGTTCCCCTGGCTGCGCAGCGGCGTAGATAGTCGGGTAGGCCTCCGGAGGCAGGCCTTGAATGCTCAACAGATGGTCTTCCGCTTGCAAAAAGAACGGCGCAGAACGCACGGTGCGCCAGGGAAAGTACCCCACGTAGAACGGCGGCTCCTGGGTTAGGTCGTGAATCACAATGAAGCCGCCATAAACTCTGCCGATGGAGTGCGCCACCCTGGTGAGCAAGAATCCACCCCAGATGAGTAGCGCAGCAGCGGTGACATTAAACAGCCGTCTTATGAACATAGGGTGTAACTTCAGCCCTCATTGCAATTGGGAGGATTGCATTTTCGACTTTCCAGCGCTGAGGGTGCGCCAAAGCCTTTCCCGGGTCTCGTCTGGCGACCATCCGTTCAAGCGTCGCCAATTGTTCAAACTCGGCGCGCATGTAGACGAACAGGTCGATGCCTACGGGGAAACCTACAGGCAGGTACGCCGCCGCGCGTTCATGCATGGGCGTGGCTGTTGAGGAGATGATCAGGCAGAGGTCAACGTCGCTGCCAGGTCTTGGGATGCCGTTCACCCAGGAGCCGAACCAGAGGATGCGTTCAATCTCTGGGTGCTTTGCGCGCAGATGCGCTGCGTAGCGTTCAACAGCCTCTTTGACGCGCACCGGATCAGCCGATCTGATGACGACAGAATTCGAGGATGGCTTCGGCGTAGCGGATGACATCTTTCGCTTCCGTCTGCGTGTAGAAATCGGCGGGTGCACCGGAGTCGAAACCGTTCGGATATCGGGTGGGGATGTAGTGTTTGTCAAGGATGCGACTATAGTCGCCATCCTCAAGTGCATGCCGAGCGTGGCGTAAGTCTGCCTCAGCCTGTCGGAACCAATCTGCGTATCGATTGGCCATCGAGATTCAGTTCTTTTATCTTAATGTTGTGTCCTCCTTCGAGCAGCTTACATTGTCTAGACGCTTTTTCAAAATTATGAAGGACGCCCCCCTGACGCACGGCAAGCAACGGTGGACGCACTTTTAGATATTTACATCGCATCCTCCTCCCATTCCGGCGGCAGCAGCCCAAGGTGGCGAGCGCGCAACACCGCCTCCATGCGCGTGTGGACGCCCAAGCGCTCGCGCAACAGCTCCAGATGTTTGCTTACGGTCTTGGTCTGAATGCCCAAACGCTCGCCGACCTCCCGATCGCTCAACCCTGCGGCCACCAGGCGCAAGATTTCCATTTCACGCGGGGTTGGAGACCCGACGGGAAGGGTCAGCAGCCAGGCTTGTTGCTGAGGCGTCCAAAGCGGGAGTTTGTGGCGGGCCAGGAAGCGAATCGCTGCGCAGAGCGTTCCCGGCGCTGCGTCTTTCTCGAAAAAGCCGTGTGCGCCCGCTTGGGCCGCGGCGCGCACCCACGCCGGGTGATGATAGCTGCTGAGCACGAGCGTCGGTGCAGAGGTCGCCCGTCGAATTTGATGCAGGAGCTCGACGCCGGTTTCGAGCCGGGAATCGGCGTCGGAGGCGCAGCGCCGCAGCCGCAGGTCGACGATCGCCACCTGGGGTTGCCGTTCGAGAATGGCGGCGAACCCGTCCGACGCACTGGTGGCCGTGGCTACGACTTGAAAATCGTTCTCGAGTTCTAGGATGCTGGTCAGCCCGCGTAAGAAGATCGAAGAATCGTCCACCAACGCCACGCGGATGCGACCGTCGCCGGGAGATTGCGCCGGGGGAGGCATGGCTCACTGTTCCTCCTGATCGAATATTTGTACACAAGCACTGGTCCTGACTCCAAGCGTCAGACCATCGGGAAAATCGCTTTTTCACTATTGAAGCGGCCGCCGACACCTATATTATACTATGGTTATCGCCGCAAGAATTGTTTAATTCCATGTTCATTTTTGTGATATGAGCCTCCTGACCGATGCATTAGAAGCTCAGTTTCACAGAGAGACATATGTTGCCATTCTCAATTCGCTGCTTCGCACCCCGGGCAGCAAACGAGAGCTGGCGCGACGGGCGAAGATCTCTCCTGTTTATTTGAGCTATATAGGAATTACAAAGACGCAAAGCGCGTTCTGACGAGGGAGTATGACCGCATGAATTCCATCCCTCAGAATCCATCCGATCAAGGAGCGCAAGTCATCAAAGTTCTCCTCCTCTTCCGCTGGACGAGCCTGGTTCCCGCCCTGATCGTCTGGCTGATCTCGCCCGCTGCGGCGCCGCTGACCGGGTGGGTGCTTTTCGCGTTGGCGGCGATTACGGCCGTGATTTCGCTCCGCCATCGAGCGCTCAACCGTCAGTTGCAGCAGACGCCGTGGCTGTTAGCCGTCGACCTGGCGCTTTCCGCTGCGGCGATTGCGTTGACGGGCGGCGCCGTCAGCGCCTTCTACTTTCACGCCCTGTCTCCCATCCTGGCCGCCGCCTTTTTCTTCAAGATTCGAGGCGGATTGACCACGGCGCTCGCATTCACGCCGCTGTATATCTCGGCCCTCTTTTACGCCCAGCGACAACCGACGGTCGTCGTGCCCTCTTCGATTGAGCTGTATCTGGGATTGACGCAACTGTTCACGGTTTACCTGATCGCCGTCATCTTCGGCTATTCGGCTCGCCTGCTGGAAACCTTGCGCCAGCAGACCGATCGACTCTCCAGGACCTCCCAAGAGCTTATCCAGAGCAACGCCGAGCTGGAGCACATGAACCAGCAACTTCGCCTCATCCAATCGCTGACGCTCAGCCTGCAGTCGGCGGTCGAGCCGGTGGAAATGCAGCAGGTGCTTCTGAAAGGGCTGGTGGAGGAGATGGGCTACTGCACCGCGGCTGTGGCGCTGAGCGACGGCGATGGGGCGCTGGTCGGCTGGATGCGCCGCAGTCGCAACGACGCCGAGGCGCACTGCGCAGCCCAGGAAGTCATCCTCGATTTGCGGCAGGCGGAGGAAAGCCCGGTTGGACGGGCTGTGCATGCGCGGCGGTTTGTCTCCGTAGGCGCCCAGACGCCGCCCACCGGAGAAGTTGTGTTGGACGACTGGCTGCGCCTCGAGCAAGCCTATGTGGTTGCGCCACTCCACCTGCGCGGCAACCTGATCGGCGTCTTATTGGTGGAGACGGAAGAGCTTGCTGCGCCCGCAGATGCAAAGTTGACCCCGCTGGCATTGGTCGCCAATCACGCCAGCGTGGCGCTCGGCAGTTTACGCCTTTGCATCGAGCGCACGCAACGGCTGGCCTCCGAGGAGGTGCGCAACCGCATCGCCGCCGACATACACGACTCGGTGTCGCAACAGCTTTTTGGCCTCGCCTACGGCCTCAACGCTTGCAATCAGCTTCTCGAACAGCATCCAGAGGCGACGGCGCAGGTCAAAGCGCAGCTCGCCGACCTGGAGCCGCTCGCCTTTGCTGCGCTGCACCAGATGCGCAGCGCCATTTTGGGATTGGCGCCAGGCGGTTTGGACAGTCGGCGCCTGGCCGCCGGACTGCGTAAGCACATGAATTCGCTCTGCATCGGGCGCCGGCTGGCGTTCGACGTGCACGTGACGCCGGCCTTCGACCGTTGGCCTCTCGCCCTCCGTCACGAGTTGTTGCTGATCGCCCAGGAGGGGGTCGCCAACATCGCCCGCCACGCCAACGCCTGCCAGGCTCGCATTGCCATCGAAGAGTGCAACGGGGGCGTCGCCGTGATCATCGAAGACGACGGCGTCGGCTTCGATCCGGCGCAGGCAGCCATTGTGGACGGCGTCGGCCTGGACGGCATCCGTCGTCGCGTGGAGCGGCTAGGCGGCCATTTCCTCCACGAAACACAGCCCGGCGAGGGCGTGCGACTTTACATCGATATCCCCTTGCAGCGCGCCGCACCTTTGCCATGAGCGATTCACAGCAGCCGATCCGCATTCTGATCGTCGACGATCACGCCGTCGTGCGCCGCGGGCTGACGATGGTGCTTTCGTTGCAGCGCGATTTTGTCGTCGTGGGCGAGGCCGGCTCCGCCGCCGCCGCCCTGCACATGGCCGCGACGTTGCAGCCCGACCTGGTCTTGCTCGATCTGGCGCTGCCCGATCGCAGCGGCGGCGCAGTTGCGCCGGAGCTGCGTCGCGTTGCGCCGCGCTCCCGCATCCTTGTCCTGAGCGGCGCGCAGGACGCCCGCCTTGTGCAGGCGGCGGTGGAAGCCCAGGTCGATGGCTACGTGCCCAAGGAGGTGACGCCCGCCGAACTCGCCGACGCCATCCGTCGCGTCGCCGCCGATGAAAGCTACATCCATCCCGACGTGCTCCATTTGCTCCAAGGCGCGTCTCGTCACCCTCAGGCCCACCACCCTCCCTTGACCCGCCGCGAGCTGGAAGTGCTGCAGTTGATGGCGACCATGGCCACCAACCGGGAGATCGCCGAACGCCTGGTCGTCAGCGAAGAGACGGTGCGCTCCCACGTCAAGAGCATCCTGCGCAAGCTCGACCAGCCCAATCGCACCCAGGCCGTGATTGAAGCGGTGCGCTGCGGCCTGATCGAGGTGTGAATTCCCGGCCAGAATTCCCAAAATTCACCCTTCTGGGGGATGAAATCCCCTCCAATCTGGCGTAGACTGAAGCACACTTCCTGAATTGCAAAAATCAATTGCTTCGAATCTGCTTCGGTGTGAGGAGAAGGCGCATGAGCATTGCTTTGCCCGCGGCCGACGTTGTGGCTTCGCAAGCGAGCGGCCGCAGTGAGATTTTTGTGCATGAGTTGTACGCAGCTCTCCAGCAGCCCTCGAATCTGCTTTTGCTGGACGTGCGCAACGAGGATGAGTTCCAGATGTGGCGCATCGAGACGCGCCATACGCCGGAGACGCTCCATCTGCCTTACTTTTTCTTCCTTGAAGAGGAAGAAAAGGCCATCGCCCAGGTTCGAGCGCGCGCGACGAACGGCCGCCCCATTGTCGTGGTCTGCGCCAAAGGCGGCGCCAGCGACTACGTCGCCGAACGCCTGCGAGAGGCGGGTCTCTCCGCCATCAATCTGGCGGGCGGCATGGTTGAATGGGGCGACTTTTACGATGTGCGGCCGGTGATGGAGCAGCCTGACTATCGCATCTACCAGGTCGATCGCGTCGCCAGAGGCTGCGTGAGCTGGGTCTTCGTGAGCCGCGGCGAGGCGGCCATCGTCGATCCCCTGCGCTACGGCGAGCGCTATCTGAAGCTGTTGGAGGAGCAGGGCGCGCAGTTGAAGTTGTTGCTAGACACTCACGCCCACGCCGACCATATCAGCAGCGGTCCAGATTTGGCGGAGCTCACCGGCGCCGCCTACTATCTGCACCCGTACGACGCCATCCACCCCTTCGATATGCTGCCCGCCCGCATGAAGTATGCAATGTTGCACGATGGGCAGCGTTTCACGCTGGGCGCGCTCCAGGTCGAGGTGATCCACACGCCCGGCCACACCCTGGGGCAGGTCAACTTTCTTGTCACCGCGCCCGACGGCGAAGCCTTCTGCTGCACGGGCGACAATCTCTTCATCGAAAGCTTCGGGCGGCCAGACCTCGGTGGACAGGGCGAGCGCTGGGCGCCGGTGGTCTACGACACGATCTTCGGTGTAGTGAAACGTCGCGTGCCCGACCATGCCTGGATTTTGCCCGGCCACTACGCCTCTCCCGCCGAGGCGAATGCAGACGGTCTCTACATGAAGCGACTGGAGGATCTGTGGCGAGACAATCGCAGCCTGCATTTCACAGAGAAAGAACGCTTCGTCGAATTCGTCTTGAGTCACCTACCCTACATGCCGCCGCAATACGTGGAAATCAAACGCGTCAACATCGGCCTGTCCAATCCATCGCTCGACGAGGCGGACGAGCTGGAGCTGGGCAAGAACATCTGCGCCCTCTCGGGCTAATGCGCCACGCCACATGCTTGCACACATCGCCCAAAGAAAGGAGTCATTGCCATCTATGACCACCGACGTAGCCACGATTCAAGTGCACCAGGAGCTCGATGTCCGCGGGCTGAACTGCCCGATGCCGCTGGTCAAGGCGCGGCAGGCGATTCTCAAGCTGGACGTAGGTCAGGTCTTGAAAGTGATCAGCACCGACCGCGGCAGCGTCAAGGATTTTCAGGGCTGGGCCAAAGCGGCCAACAACGTAGCGCTGCTGGCCCAAAGCGAGGAAGCCGCCCCCGACGGCAAGACGCTCTATCTGCATTACGTGCAACGCACGAAATAGGAGGTCCCCATGAGCACCGCAACCATGGAGCTTGACGCCAGAAGCGCCGTCGCTGCGAACGGCGTCAATGACGCTGCGCAGCCGCTCCTTCAGCGCATCGCCGCGCTCGAGGCGCGGCTCGAGGAAATGGAAAGCCGCATCCCCAAGGACAAGGTGACAATGGTCGTCTTTTCCGGCGACCTCGACCGCGTGCTCGCCGCCTTCATCATCGCCAGCGGTGCCGCGGCCATGGGGCAGGAAGTTTCGATGTTTTTCACTTTTTGGGGATTAAATGCGCTGAGAAAGCAACGTAAATTGCAAGGCAAGAAACTGACCGAAAAGATGATGGCGCTCATGTCTCCCGCCGACACAAAGCACATGGGCGTCAGCAAGCTCAACTTTTTTGGCGCCGGCGCCGTGATGCTGCGCCAGATGATGAAGGAGAAGAACGTCACCTCCGTGGAGGAGCTGATCGACCTCTGTGCGGAGCTGGGGGTCAAGATGGTCAGTTGTGAAATGAGCCGCGACGTCATGGGCATCGATCCGAGCGAGCTGCGCCCCGATGTGGAGACGGGCGGCGTGGCCGCGTATCTCGCCGACGCGCTTGAAAGCAGGGTGACGCTGTTCATATGAACTACGGATTCGTTATCGACAACCGCAAATGCATCGGCTGCCACGCCTGCTCGACGGCGTGCAAAAGTGAGAACGAGGTGCCACTCGGCGTCTACCGCACCTGGGTCAAGTACGTCGAGACCGGCGCCTACCCCAACACGCGGCGTCACTTCCAGGTGACGCGCTGCAATCATTGCGCCAACCCGCCCTGCGTGCGCATCTGTCCGGTCACGGCCATGTACCAGCGCGCCGACGGCATCGTGGAGTTCGACCCCAGGGTGTGCATCGGCTGCAAGGCTTGTATGCAGGCCTGCCCCTACGACGCCATTTACATCGATCCGGAGACGCACACCGCGGCCAAGTGCCACTACTGCTCCCACCGCGTTGAGCTGGGGCTGGAGCCGGCCTGCGTCGTCGTCTGCCCGGAGCACGCCATCATCGCTGGCGACATGGACGACCCCAACTCGGAGATCAGCCGCATCCTGGCCACCCAGAAGGTGACGGTACGCAAGCCGGAGCAGGGCACTGCGCCTAAGCTCTTCTACATCGAAGGCAACGACTGGGCGCTGCATCCCACGGCCACCGAGCGCGCGCCGGAGACCTTCATGTGGGCGGACGTCATCCCGTTGCACGCCAAGCCCCATGCGAACGGCCACGCGAACGGCGCCGGGAACGGTCACGCCGTCAGCGTCGAAGTCGCCGCCAACGTTGCGCTCTATCCGGCGACAACCAAGACTGCAAAATCAGGCGTGGCGATCCGAGAGCCTCAACCTCAGGGCGATCCGGTCGGCGGGCCGATCCACATCGGGCGGGGGCGCATGGCCGAGCACATGGTGCAGGTGGCCTACAACGCCCAACACAAGATTCCCTGGCACTGGCCGGTGCCCGCCTATCTGGTCACCAAGGGCGTCGGCGCCGGCGTCTTTATGCTGCTCACCCTGGCCTTTGGTCTGGGCCTCAGCGCCTTCGACGGGGTGACGGCTGCGGTGGGCGGCTTTGTGTCGCTGCTCTTCATCGCCGCTACGACGGGATTGCTGGTTTACGATCTGGAGCGACCGGAGCGCTTCCTCTCGATCGTTTTTCGCCCACAGTGGAAAAGCTGGCTGACGCGCGGCGCGTTCATCCTGATCGGCTTCTCCACCATCGCCGGCCTCTGGTGGTTGCTGGAGACAGGGACGTTGCTCAACCTGCTGCCGACAGGCCTCAGCGCCGCATTGCGTCAGCCGCTGCTCTGGATCGGCGGCGCGCTGGCGGTGGGCGCGGCGGTCTACACCGCCTTCCTCTTTGGTCAGGCCGAAGGCCGCGATCTCTGGCAAAGTCCGTTGCTGCCCTTCCACCTGGTCGTGCAGGCGCTGATGGTCGGCGCCGGGACGCTGTTGGCGTTGGACCTCTTCCTGGCCATGCCCGAGGCGTTCACCCAGTTCACGCGCGTCGTCTTTGTCGTCGCCCTGTTGGTGGACCTGTTCGTGACGCTGGTCGGCGAGTTCTCTATGCCCCACGCCACGGAGCTGGCCGCACGCGCCGCCCATGAGATCAGCCATGGCCGCTATCGTCGCCACTTCTGGCAGGGCGGCGTGCTGCTGGGCCACGCGGCGCCGCTGGCGCTCATGGCGCTGGCCTTCCTGATTGCGCCGATCGCGCCGCTGCTGGCCGCCATCGCCGGCGTGTGCGCCATCGTGGGACTGTACTTCTTTGAGTACGCCTTCGTCATGGCGCCGCAGGAGCTGCCGAACAGCTGAGCCTGCTGGGTTACACAATGAAGGGGTGGGAGGTGGGCCCTCACCCCCTCTCCCAAAGCTGGGAGAGGAGGGAGAAAGGGGACGCCCGTCTTGGGCAGGCCCTACGCCTATGGGAGAATCGGAATCATCGGGAAATTTGTCAATCTTGGGATCATCGAAAGCATCGACTATGACCGAACAGTCTAAGATCAATCGATTGTTATCCGCTCTGTTAGGCCGCAACTCCGACGTTCGTCGCACATCCAAGGGCGAAGGCGGCTTCGGCCTGCCGGAGTTCGCTTCCACCGACTTGAAGCCGGAGCCTGCGCCCATGACCATCGTCCACCACCCGGATGGCCGCATGAGCCAGTATCCGCCGGTGGAAAAATGGGATGACTGGGTGGAATGGGATGGCAAGCTGTGGCCGCAGCGCGTGGCCCGGCGCTACATGCTGATTCCAACGGTCTGTTTCAACTGTGAGAGCGCCTGCGGCCTCCTGGCTTATGTGGATCGAGAGACGTTGGAGGTCAAGAAGTTCGAGGGCAACCCCGTGCACCCCGGCAGCCGGGGCCGCAATTGCGCCAAGGGCCCCGCCACCCACAACCAAACTTACGACCCGGAGCGCATTCTCTATCCGCTCAAGCGCGTGGGCAAGCGCGGGGAGGGCAAGTGGAAACGCATCACCTGGGAGGAAGCGTTGAGCGACATCGCCGGTCAGATGCGCGAGAGTCGCCTCAAGCGCCGCGACGGCATTGTCTACCACGTGGGCCGGCCAGGCGAGGACGGCTACACCAATCGCTGCATCGTGGCCTGGGGGGTGGATGGTCACAACAGCCACACCAACATCTGCTCCTCCAGCGCGCGGCTGGGCTATGCGCTGTGGAGCGGCTTCGACCGCCCCAGCCCCGACCATGCCAACGCGCGCGTGATCTTGCTCATCTCCAGCCACCTGGAGACCGGCCACTACTTCAACCCGCACGCCCAACGCATCATTGAGGGCAAGATGGCGGGCGCCAAACTCATCACCATGGACCCGCGGCTGAGCAACACCGCCAGCATGAGCGACCTCTGGTTGCCCACCTGGCCCGGCAGCGAAACAACCGTGCTGCTCGCCATCGCCAATTATCTGATCCAGACAGGCCGCTACGACCGGCGCTTTGTGCGCCGCTGGGTCAACTGGCGGGAGACCCTGGCCGCCATCCGCGACGGCAAGCTCGACCTCGGCGACCCGGCGCTGCAGGCGGAGATCGCCGGCCTGGCTTTCCCCTTAAGTGAGGACGACTTCGTCTACTTCGACCGCGCGCTCAAGGCCCTCTATCGCGACTTCACCTTCGAGCGCGCAGCCGAGGAGGCGCAGGTTCCCGTGGAGCGCATTCGCCAGGCCGCCGAGTGGATCGCAGACTGCGACGGCAGGCTGGCGGCGCACGTGTGGCGCGCCGCCAGCATCGGCAACCTGGGCGGCTGGCAGGTGGCGCGGGCGCTCTTCTTCCTCAACGTGCTCACCGGCAGCGTGGGCACGCGCGGGGGCACCTCCGGCAACGAATGGAACAAGTTCGTCCCGAAGCCGTTCGCTAGCCCGCCAGGCCCCGAGGCGTGGAACGAGCTGCACTTCCCCATCGAATATCCCTTCGCTCACTACGAGATGAGTTTCTTGCTGCCTCACTTCCTGGAGGAGGGCCGCGGCAGCATCGACGTATATTTCACGCGCGTCTACAATCCGATGTGGATCAACCCGGACGGCTTCATGTGGCTGAAGGCGTTGCGCGACGAATCCAAAATCAAGCTGCACGTGGCGCTCACGCCCACCTGGAGCGAGTCGGCCTGGTTTGCGGACTATGTGCTGCCCATGGGGCACGGCGGCGAGCGCCACGACCTCATGAGCCAGGAGACCCACGCCGGCCAATGGATCGCCTTCCGTCAGCCCGTGCGTCGCGTGGCTATGGAAAAACTGGGGCGCAAGGTGCGCTACACCTACGAGGCCAACCCCGGCGAGGTGTGGGAGGAGAACGAGTTTTGGATCGAGCTGTCGGCGCGCATGGACCCCGACGGCTCCCTGGGTGTGCGCAAGTGGTTCGAGAGCCCTTACCGCCCCGGCGAGATCATCACCGTGGAGGAGTACTACCGCTGGATCTTCGAGAACAGCGTGCCCGGCCTGCCCGAGGCCGCTGCAGCCGAGGGCTTGACGCCGCTGCAGTACATGCGCAAATACGGCGTCTTCGAGGTCAAGCGGGAGAATTACACGCCTTATGAAAAACCGGCGCCGGCCGGCAAGGGCGTCGAAGTGGATGGCGAACGCAAGGTCGGCTTCGAGACCCCCTCCGGCAAGTTGGAGTTCTTCAGCGAGACACTTTATAACTGGGGCTGGCCGGAGCGCGAATACACCATCCCCTGGCCGCTCAAAAGTCATGTCCATCCGGATAATATCGATGTGCAAAAAGGGGAGATGGTGCTGCTGCCCAACTTCCGCCTGCCGACGCTGATCCACACGCGCAGCGCCAACGCCAAGTGGCTCTACGAGATCAGCCACAAGAACCCCGTCTGGATGCACCCCAGCGACGCCGAGCGCATCGGCGTCAAGACGGGCGACCTCGTGCGCGTCACCACCGAGATCGGCTATTTCGTGGACACCGTGTGGGTGACCGAGGGCATCAAGCCGGGCGTGATCGCCATGAGCCATCACCTGGGCCGCTGGCGCTTGCAGGAGGACCTCGGAGTCAACCCCGGCATGTCCGCACTGGCTCGGCTGGAGGAGGACGAGGAAGGGCGCTTTAAGCTCAATTACATCCACGGCGCGCGGCCCTGGAAGAGCTTCGACCCCGACACCGAGCGCATCTGGTGGGAGGACGTGGGCGTGCACCAGAACCTCACCCACGCCGTGCATCCCGACCCGCTGAGCGGCGCACACTGCTGGCTGCAGAAGGCGGTCAACGTGCGCAAGGCCGATCCAGGCGACCGCCACGGCGATGTGTGGGTGGACACCAACCGCTCGATGCAGGTCTACCGGGAATGGCTGGCGTTGACGCGGCCGGCCAACCGCTTCAGCCCCGACGGCAACCGTAGACCGTTGTGGCTCAAGCGGCCGCTCAAGCCACAGGCGGCTTACTATAAACTGCCCAAGGTCGCTATCAGCCGCAACGGCCAAGGCGGCCATGAGGTTGAGCAACCCGTCATCGCTAAGGCAGGTCAATGACCCATGTTCACGCCCCATCAGGCTGCGCAGGCCTATGCACAAGCGTTCGATCTATTCGCCCGGCTCTATCGCCACGGACTGACGCCTGCCCTCGTGATAGAAGCGGCGCAGCTTCCGGACCTGGCGGCCGTCGCACCGCAGCCCTACGACGCAGACGAGGCGGCGGCCGCCTTTCATACGCTCTTCGCGATGAACGTCTTCCCCTACCAGAGCGTCTTTTTAGACCCAGACGGGCTGTTGGGCGGAGGGGAGACCGACCGGGTGCGCGCCGGCTACCGGCGCATGGGCTTTGTCGTCGACGAGGCGAATGAGCCTGCCGATCACCTGGCTCACGAGCTGGATGCGCTCGCCTTTCTGTGCCAGGCGGAAGCCGAGGCGTGGGAGGATGAGCGTTGGGACATGGTCGCACGGGCGCAGCAGCTTCAGGCCGACTTTCTGGACGGGCACCTGCTGCGTTGGCTGCCGGCTTTCACAGCTGCGGTGCAGCGCCAGGAGGAGCCGTTCTACGCCGGGCTGGCCGAGCTGACGCTTGCCCTGGCCGCCGAGCGAAGGCGTTCGCTCGAACCCGGCCGGCTCGGCGTGCAGAGAGCGCGCGACGAGGACATCGCCCTCACGCCGCGCTCGCACCTCAACGGCGCGGGCGATGCCCTAACCCTGACGCCTGCCGACGAGCCCCCTGCACAGCGAGTGGAGCGTCTGCTGGCGAACCCGCAGACCGACCTGGACGCCATCGCCGCTTTTTTGTTGACGCCGGCTTACAGCGGCCTCTTTCTTTCCCGACGCGACATCGGTCGCCTGGGTCGCGCCGCGGAAGCGCCCCACGGCTTCGGCGAACGGCGACAGATGCTGCGCACCTTTTTACGCAGCGCCGCCGAGTTCGACCGGTTTGACGCTGCATTGGCAGGGTTGCGCAGCCTTGTCGAGGACACGGCATGGACGCTGCGCCGCTGGGGCAGTGAAACGGTGAGCCTGTCCACCGTTCAACCGTGGCTGGATCGACTCTCCGCCACGCGACGCCTCTTGGAGACGCTGGAGGCGATGTCGCCGAGCGCCTCCCAGCTGCGAAACCATGGTGTCAATTTTCATCAAAATGCGATAGAATAGTTTCAGGATAGCCGTAGACCGATGGCTACCCCGCTCGATATCAATCCCAATTATGGCGACGGTGCAACTGGAGGCCGGGCAGCGCGTTCGGCCCTCTTCCACGCTTCCCTATGAGCCGCTGCTTGCAACGGGGCGTTTCGTCCTCGCCGCTTTTGCTCGCCCGATTGCCATTCTGCGCTCCTATCAACGCTCCGACCTGCGCCCCGACTTGATCGCGGGGCTGACGGTGGCAGTGATCTTGCTGCCGCAGGCGATCGCCTATGCGCTGATCGCAGACTTGCCGCCGGTCGTGGGGCTGTATACGGCGATCGTCGCCGCCATCGTCGGCGCGCTGTGGGGCTCCTCTGCGCACTTGCACACCGGCCCCACCAACGCCGCCTCACTGCTCGTGCTCTCCACGCTGGCCGTCTTACCCTATGGACATGACAGCCACGCCTACGTGGCCGCCGCCAGTTTGATGGCGCTGATGGTTGGCCTCTTCCGCCTGGCGATGGGCGTCTTTCGTCTCGGCGTCTTGGTCAACTTCGTCTCGGATTCGGTTGTGGTCGGCTTCACAGCGGGCGCCGGCGTGCTCATCATGTTCAATCAGATCAAGCACCTTCTGCGGCTCGACGTGCCCAATAGCCCTGGCCTGATGGACACGCTTCGAGATACGCTGGCGCAGCTTCCCGCCGCCCATGCGCCAACGATGATGGTGGGCGTCGGCGTGATTGTGCTTTTGGCGGCGCTGCGCCGGCTTCGGCCATCCTGGCCAGGCCCTCTGATCGGCGTCGTCGTCGCCGGCGCCGTCGTCTGGCTGCTTCAGCTCGACATGCAGGGTGTGCACGTGATCGGCGCATTGCCGCGCGGGTTGCCGCCGTTGGCGCCGCCCCCCATCTTCGATCTGCATTTGATCGGTCAGCTCTCCCTTGGCGCGCTCGCCGTCGCCGCCATCGGTCTGGTGGAGGCGATGTCGATCGCCCGCGCCATTTCTGGGCTGACGGGGCAGCGCATCAACAGCAACCAGGAGTTCGTCGGCCAGGGGCTGGCGAACATCGCCGCCGGCTTCTTTTCCGGCTACACCTGCTCCGGCTCCTTCACGCGCTCTGCGGTCAACTATCGAGCCGGGGCGCGCACCGCAATGTCGAGCGTCTTTTCCGGCGTCTTCGTGTTGCTCGCAATGTTTCTTTTTGCGCCCCTGGCGGCCTATATTCCTCGCACGGCGCTGGCCGCCGTGTTGATCGTGATCGCCTGGGGGATGATCGACCGCAAGCAGATGGCGCATATCTGGCGCACGTCTCGGCCTGAGGGCTGGATCATGATTGCGACGCTGGGCGCCACGCTGCTGTTGCCGCTGGAGTTCGCCGTGTTGACCGGCATCCTCGTCTCGCTCGCCTACTACGTGCTGCAAAAGAGCATGCCGCGCGTCCTCGATATGACGCCTACGCCGGATTTTCTTCACTTTGAAGAGCGGGGCGACCGCGACCCCTGTCCGCAGCTGGGCGTGCTTTCCATTGTCGGCGACCTCTATTTTGGGGCCGCCCCCAATGTGGAAGAGGCGTTGCGCCGTCACATGGCGACCTTCCCAGACCAGCGCTACCTTCTCCTGCGCATGCACAACGTGACGCATCTGGACATCAGCGGCCTGCACATGCTGGAGGCAATCGTGCGCGCCTACCGGGAGCGCGGCGGCGACGTCTATGTCATGAAAGTGCGCGCCTCGATTTACGAGTTTATGAAGCTTGCAGGCTTTGTCGATTTGCTCGGCGAAGACCATTTTCTCTCCGAAGAAAAAGCCATCAGCCATCTCTTTTATCACGTCCTCGATCCGGTGGTCTGCATCTACGAGTGTCCGGTGCGCGTCTTTTTTGAATGCCAAAACCTGCCGAAAATGTTGACGCCTGCGCTGGCATGTCGAGATTCCCGCTGCCGGGATAGAACGGTCAGGTCGCTCAGTCCTATGGACCTCTGGCTTTTATTGCATCGTCCGCAGCCGCCGGTTGTGATCGATGTGCGAGAGCCGCGTGAATTCAGCCGCGGCCACATCCCAGGCGCTCGACTCATTCCTCTCTCGCAGTTTGATACACAGCGCCTGAACCTGGATAAAGAGACCCCAATCGTGCTGGCGTGTCGCACCGGTCGACGCAGCCGGATTGCAGCGCAGATGGCGATGGCCGCCGGTTACCAAAACGTCTGCAATATGGAAGGCGGGATGGTGGCGTGGGAGGCGGCCGGCTTGCTGGAAGCAATTGAGGAGTTTGTCTGATGGCGGAAAGGGTCGATGTCCACAATCTAGGGTTTGACCTGGTGCGCGCGACCGAACACACGGCGTTGCAGGCGGGGCGTTGGGTGGGCCTGGGCGATCGCGCCGGCGCCGACGACGCCGCTGCACAGGCGATGATGGAAATCCTGGACACGTTGCCGATCGACGGCTACTTGATGGACACCGAGGCGCGCAAGGCCGGCTATCATTCGCAGCGCGAGACGCGACAGCGCGTCGGCGCAGGCGGGCCGGCGATGGACCTCCTCGTCGATTCGGTGGACGGCGTAGGGTTGCTCGCACTGGGCAGGCCGGGCGCCATCTCGGTCGCCTGCGCCGCGCCGCACGGCGCTATCTGGTCGCCCGCGCCTGCGCTCTATATGGAAAAGATCGTCGTCGATCGCGAGGTGGGACGAGCGCTGGTGGCGGAGTGCATGGACGCGCCGGCCGCATGGACGCTGGCGTTGATCGCGCGCATGAAAAAGAAGGCGGTGCGCGACCTGGTCGTCTTCGTGCTCGATCGCCCTCGCCATCACACCTTGATCGAGGAGATCCGCCGCGCCGGCGCGCGCGTGCAGGTGCATCACGACGGCGATGTGGCGGGCGCGCTGCTCGCCGCCATGCCCGGCGGCCCCATCGATGTGCTGATGGGCGTCGGCGGGGCGTTGGAAGGCGTCCTCGCCGCCGCAGCCGTGCGAGCGCTCGGCGGCGCCATGCTGGGGCGGCTTGTCCCACGCAACGACGAAGAGCGCGAGGCGATCCAGGCTGCGCATGGAGACCATAAGCGCGTCTACACAGCCGCAGATATGATTGCCGGCGAGGAGATCTTCTTCGCTGCCACAGGGGTCACCGACGGCATGTTGTTGCAGGGCGTCTCCTATGCAGGCGATCGGGCCACCACGCATTCGCTGGTGTTGCGCGGCAAGAGCGGCGTGCGCCGACTCATTCACACCGACCATCCGCTGCGCGAGTCGCCCACTTCTTCAGGAGTGAGGGTGCTTTCTGCGCTGGCGCATCCATCCCCATGAGGCGCCGAAAAAGAGTGCGCCGCCAAAGCCGAACCCTCCCAACAAGAGCAGATGATTGGGGTCCAGCGAGCGCGCCAGCTTCTCCGCCTGCACCTGCGCCCGCGCTGCGGAGAAAAGCGGCGCGGAGGTGGCGGGCGGCAGAGCCGTCCACGTCGCCGTGGGCGTCGCCGTCGGCGTGTGCGTGGGCGAAGGCGTCGCCGATGGCGTTGCGGTCGGCGTCTCGGTTGGCGTTGCAGTCGGCGTCGCCGTTGGGGTCTCGGTCGGTGGGGGCGCTGCAGCGATCTGCATCTGGGCGGCGGCGACGACCGGCTCCGGCGTTGGCTCGAGAGTCGGCTCCGGCGTCGGCGTGGCGGTCGGCGGCGGCTCGACGGCGGGCGCGCTTTCGTCGGGATAGAGCGCAATGGCGTCGACCAAAATCAAATCGTAAGAAGCCGTCTGTGGATGATCGGTTAGGAAGAAGACCGTGATCGTGTCGCCCAGCGCGCGGGCGCGCACGTCGATGTTGACATCCGGCGGCGGATAGTTGAGGATGCGTCCTTCGCCCCAGTGCATCGGCCCCCAGATCACGGTCGGCGCGTTGGGGTCTGTGCCGCCCGTCGGGTCGATGCCGAGCTGGCGGCCAAACAGGTCGGGGTAGTTCGGCGCCCCCCAGGAGATGCTGGCCCGGTACCCGGCGCCGGGCGTCACCTTCACCTGTGTGTAGATGCCTGCCTTGAAAGGGCTGGTGCTGGCGATGGTGAGGTTGTAGCCGCCGAAAAAAGTGTGTTGATCCTGGATGAACTCTGGGTTGCCGTAGATCACGAACGCGTTCCATCCCAGCGGCAGCTGCATCGGTCGCTCGCCGGTGAAGATGTCCATGTTGCAGACTTCCGGCGGGATGACGTTGGGCGGGTCGCAGGGATGATTGGCCGACGCGGGGGCAACCAGCATTAGCGCAAGCGCGAGGCCGAGGGCCGCTACCATCGCTTCTTTGCTCCACCTTCTGCAACGCAAGCGCAACGATTTCGATCTCATCACTTCAGTATACGATCGACCTTGCACTGCGCCAAACTTCATTCGCCTGACGCAACCTCCACTTCTCCGATCTCAACCCGCTGCAACGGCGTCCAGCCCCGCCGTGCATGAATCTGCAGATCGTCGGAGGCTCGATGCAGCGCAACGGTGAGCGTGTATCGGCCCGGCGCCAGGGCGTCGGATATAGGCAGGTCATAGTCGTCGCGCACCGGAAGCTGCGCCGGCCAGAGGCCGCTGGGATACTCCTCGCCGCCGAGCGGGAAGCGCCATTCCTGTACGTGCTCGCCCGCCTCATCGAACAGGCGCAGCGCAACCTGATAGTTGTCCCGGTACGCGCTGGGGCGCGGCCGCCAGAAGAATGTCGCACGCAGCGTCTCTTCGGGGCGAAGGAGAGGGCGGTCAAAGCGGGCCTCGAGCAGGTCGATGTAGTCAAAGGAGGCGAGCGGCTCCGGCAAGACCGGAATTCGGCTTGAGGGCTTCAGCGTCACCGCGCTCAGTTGAAGGCGCTGGCCGTCGACCGAAGGCGCGGCGGGCGAGAGCGACAGCGCTTCGCCGGTGTCATGGCGATAAACCACCATCTCCAACGAGTAGGAGCCGGGCTTTGTGCTCACGGCGACCGGCAGGGCGAGCGGCTGGCTCCAGATTTCGCCGGCGCGCCAGGCGGTGGTGGAAGGCAAGAAGGGCGCGTCGGCCTGGGCGGCGAGCCTGCCGTAGCGGTCGTAGAGGCGGAGGCTGACGGCGAGCGCGGGAAGGGGTTCGACGCGCGTTCGCCAGCGAGTTGCAAGGTAAAGAAACGCTCCGCTTTCGCCCTCCGCAACTTTCGCATAGTCAAGCAAGCAGAGCATCTCCTCAAAACAAAAGGTGGAGGCGGGGGGCGGCGCTTCATCAGGCGAATTGGAGCTTTGCAAGAAATTCTTTGTAGCGAAGAGCTGCACGAGGCCAAAATCTCGTCCGGGGATGGGCGTTTCGGTGAGCAGCAGCGAATGTTCGTCCAGCCACCGCCGGATCACGCCCTTGGGATCGCTGACCGTGTCGTAAAGACGATAGTGCCAGATGCGTTGGCTGGCGGAGGCAAGCGCTGCGAGCGCTGTTTGCGTCTCTGCGGCGGAAATGGCGAAAAAATCGCTGGTCGGGTCTCCCCAGCCGAGGCCAGGTGGACCGTCCACGCTGCCGGTGCGCACCGTAGTGGGTCGAAGGAAGGTAGGCGTATTAAATTTCGCATAGTCATAAATAGCAATCAAATCACTTGAATCCAAAGGAATGCTTCCCTCAACGCCAAAAACTGCATCCGGCCAATACGTCAACAGAATTGGATACGCCCAACCGGCGTTGATTAAAATCGAATCTCCGGGGCGCCACTGCGCTGCAAGGGCAGCCACAGCGCCGCGATGGTCATCCGCTCGATAGAGCGGATCGCTCCAAAATGCAAGGGCGCCGGCCAGCGCCGCCGCCTGCCATCCGACCAACCCGAGCAACCCAAGCCACCATCGGCGACGTCCCAGCCAAAGTAACAAAAACGCCGGAATTGTCAGGAAGAGTGGAGCGTACAGAAACATGTAACGGACATGATAGATCGGCGTCGCCGCTGCGGTGAGTGCATAAATCTGAAGGATCGGCAAAAAGACAACGGCGGCGACAACTGCGAATCCCCTGCGCTGTTTTGCACTTTGTCGAGGCGTCAGCGTCGCAGCGGCGAGGAGCAGCGCAACGACTCCCGCCGCCCAAGGCCAAACCGTCCGCCCCGGCGGCGATTGCCCGACGACGAAGGCAGCCAGCGTTTCGGCCAACGACTCCAGAAACGCCGAAAGCGAAGTCCACGGCGTGCGCCAGGGCGGCACCGGCGGCTCTATCGTCTGCCGCACAAAGACGGGCAGCCAGGGCGAAAAGAGCAACAGCGCAGCGACCTGGGCGCCGATCCATGCCGCGAGGCGGCTTCCTCTTTGTCCATCCCCCGAACGCCAAAGCAGCCAGAAAATAACCAGATTGACGCCGACCAGCCAGAAGGCGAAGTAGTAGAGCGTGTACATGCCCAACGCCGCCGTCAGGGCGTAGACGAGCAACCAACGCATGGCGCCCGCTCTCTCGACGAAGCGCAGCGCCGCCCATAGACAGAGCAACGCAAGCGACGCGCCGACGGTGTACATGCGCACTTCTTGACTATACCAGAGTTGAAAGGGGTTGAACGTCGCCAACCAGAGGGCCATCAACGCCGTCGGTGCATCAAAAAGGCGACGCGCCAGCGCATAGGTCAACGCCATCACCAGCATTCCGGCCATCAGGCTGGGCCAGGCGAAGAGAAATTCCAGGCCATGCGCCAGCGACGGCGCCGTCAGGCGCTGCCAGAGGTGCAGGAGGAGGTAGTATCCCGGCGGGTGAATGTCGCGAGCTGTATGGGCGATCATTTCAGCGACAGGCTTACGCGCCAGATAGACGCTCACCGTCTCGTCATACCACAGCGATTCTGCACCGAGACGATGCAGGCGCAAAGCAAATCCCGCCAGTAGACCGGTCAACAACAGAAGGCGACGCCAGAAAGTTGTCATGTTCACGGGCATTCAGTATACATCAATCTCTGACACATCTTCACTTGTAGATCGTTTGGCGTTCACAAACCGAATTGATTACAATGGCGCAATGGCGTCTGTAACGATGAAGCGTTTTGATGCAATGCAAGCAGCGAGAAGCAATGTTCGACTGCGCGTGCTCGTCGGCGTTTTGATCGTTGGCGTTGGGTTGACTACGCTTTATTGGCTGACGGTGAAGCCGGTTTATGTCAGCGTCGATGGCTTCGAGGAGACGATTTACACCCATCGCGTCACGGTAGATGCACTCCTGCTCGACCTGGGCTTGCACCCGAATCCACACGACCGCATTGCGCCCGCTCCCTCCAGCGCGGTGGAACGGGATATGGTGATTTCGGTCGAGCGGGCGCGGCCATTGCGCATTCTGGCGGATGGCCGAGACTTTGTCGCCCACAGTTGGGGGCGGACTCCTCGTCAGGCGCTCGCCGACGCCGGCGTTACGCTTGAAACGCACGATGAGGTGCTGATCAATGGTCAACCGTGGGACGCCGACCAGCCCTTGCCGCCGCTCGCCGTAGAACAAGAGGCGCTCACATACGACCAGGGCTTTGCGTGGAATGCAATCCGGGTGGAGCCGCTGCAGATACGCGTGCGCCGCGCCGTGCCCATCGTCGTGCATGAGGGCGGCGCCCGCTACACCATCGAAACGACGGCGCAGACGATCGGCGAGGCGCTGCGCAAGAACGGCGTGACGCTTTACCTGGGCGACCGCATTCTACCCAGCCTGGGGAGCGCCGTCACCGCCAATCTGGACGTTTACATCCAGCGCAGCACGCCGGTCTCCGTGCAGGTGGATGGCCGGCTCTTCAAGACGCGTACGCAAGGCCAGACGGTGGCCGACGCGCTGAGCGACATGGGCATTGTGCTCACCGGCGCCGATCGCGTCGAGCCGGCGCTGGATACAAAGCTCTACAACGACATGAAAATTGTCGTCACCCGCGTCAGCGAGGATGTGATTGTCGAGGAGGAGATAGCGCCCTTTGAAACGGTCTTTGTGCCCGATCCCAATCTGCCCATCGACACGCAAGAGGTGCTTGTGCAGGGCGCTCCAGGCATCACCCGCACTCGTTACCGCGTTCGCTATGAGAACGGCGAAATGGTGAGCAAGGTGATGGAGGATCGCTGGGTGGCGCAGGCGCCGGCCAATCGACGCATCGCCTATGGGCAGAAGATCGAGCCGCGCACGGAGACCATGCCCGACGGCACTGTGATCACCTACTGGCGCAAGATTCGCATGCTGGCGACGAGCTACAACGCCGCATCGGCGGGTGGGAACCGCACGCGCACCGGCGACGTTCTGCGCGAGGGCATCGTAGCGGTCGATCCGCGCATCATTCCGCTGCGGTCGCAAGTCTATGTGCCGGGGTACGGCGTCGCCGACGCGCTGGACACCGGCGGAGGCATCATCGCGCGACGCATCGACCTGGCCTACGACGTTGCAAATTATGTGCCCTGGCGCCGTTGGGTGGACGTCTATCTGCTGTGGCCACCCCCGCCGACCAGCTCGATCACCTGGGTGGTGCCGAATTATCCGCCCGTTCCACAATAAAATCGTGCGACTGGACATCGATGACCACGAATCCGCCTCACCTTGAGTTTGTCTCTGGCGCGCCGAACGCCCATGGCCGCCCCCGCTCCAATCGTCTCGTCGTTCCACTGTTGCTGGTCATTCTCATCAGCGGCTTCACGCTGCGCGTGTGGAACATCAACTTCGACCGCGGCATCGGCAGCCATCCGGACGAACGCAGCACTGCATGTTTTTATGCGACGACAATCGCGCTGCCTGCGAGCTGGGAACAGTTCTGGGATCCCAAACGCAGCCCGATGAATCCGCTGTGGGATCTTTCCCAACAGCGCCCGCGCAGCTTCACCTACGGTCACTTCCCGCTGTACGTCGGCGTGCTGATGGGCGACCTCTTTCATCATCTGGCGCCGCTGGCCGAGGCGCTCGGCGCGCCGGACGAGACGGTCAGCCTGATGCGACGCGCCGACGCCGCCTGCGACGCCATCGCCGTAGCCGGGCGGCTGACGATAGCGCTTTTCGATACGCTGACGATTTTTCTGCTCTATCTGCTGGCGGCGCGCATGGCAGGCCGCGGGGCGGGGCTGCTGGCCGCCGCCTTCTACGCGTTCACCGTGCAGGCCATCCAGCTCAGCCATTTCTTCGCCATGGACCCGGCCAGCACCACCTTCACAGTGTTGGCCGTGCTGGGCGGCGTGAGCATGGTCGCCACCCGCCGCCTAAGCGCAGCGTGGATCACCGGCCTTGGCTGTGGACTGGCGATTGCGTCGAAGTTCAGCGCGCTGCCGGTGTTGGCCGTCCCTCTCGTCGCCGCGCTGTTGATTGCCTGGCGCGAGATGCAGAACAGTCGCCTGGCAGGGCGCCCGCTCGACGGACGCGCACCCTTTATCGCCATCCTCGGCGCCGCCGTCGCCTGGCTGACGGCCTTCGTCGCCTTCTTCATCACCAGCCCCTACGCCATTCTGGACTGGGAAACCTTCAGCCGCGCCGTGTTGGTGGAGCAGGGCATGATGGTGCGCGGGGTGGCGGATTTTCCTTTCACGCGGCAATATCGCAACACGCTGCCCTACATCTACTTCATCGAGCAGCAGGTGCGTTGGGGGCTGGGCTGGCCGCTCGGCGTCGTTGCATTGCTCGGGAGCGCCTACGCGGCCTGGGAGGCGCTGCGCGCGCTCTTTGCCATGCCCAGGCTGCGCCGGGTGAACGACGCCCAGCTCGCCAATCTGGTGGTGTGGAGCTGGGTCTTCCCTTACTTCGCCATCACAGGCGCGTTTCTCGCCAAATTCAACCGCTACATGAGCCCGGTGCTGCCTTTCGTGTTGCTATGGGCGGCGTGGATGATTGCAGCGTTGTGGCGAGCGGGAGCGAAAGGCGTCGAGCAACAGCCGACGCACCCAGAGACGCAAAAAGCGCCCGTTCTCCCGTTCTCCCGCTCTCTCCTCCGTTTCATTGCCGCTGCGCTGGCGACGCTGGGCCTCATCGGCGGCCTCTTCTGGTCGCTGGCTTATGTGAACGGCGTCTACAACCGGGAGCACACCTGGATCACGGCCAGCCGCTGGATTTACGAAAACGCACCGCCCGGCTCGGTGATCCTGTGGGAATTGTGGGATGACCCGCTGCCGAAGACGATCCCCGATGAGCCGGGCATGGACATGCATTCCCGCGGCCTCATCAACATCGACTGGAGCCCCTACGAGGAGGACACCGCCGACAAATACGCTATCCTGAAGCAGAAGTTGCGCGAGGCGGACTTTGTCGTTTACAGCTCCAAGCGCATCTACGACAGCGTGGACGAGCTGCCCGAGCGCTACCCGATGACCAACCTCTACTACCAGGCGATGTGGGACGGCCGTCTCGGCTTCGAGCTGGCAAAAGAGGTGACGTCGCCGCCGCAGCTGTTCGGCTTTGTCTTCGACGACCGTCACGCCGACGAAAGTTTCAGCCTCTACGACCACCCGCAGGTCACGATCTTCCGCAAGGTGCGCGACCTCAGCGACGCCGAATTCGACGCCATCTTCGACCGCAGTTGGGAGCGAGCGATCCCCTACTATCGAGGCAAGGATTCGCCGCTCAGTCCGCTGCTAGAGTGGATGGGGTTGGGCAGCCAGCCGGGGAGCGAGCAGCGCGGGCTGCTCAATCGCATTATCGGCCTGTTGGGCGTCGAGCAATCGGCGCCGGCGCTTCCACCGCCGGACAAACGCCCGTCCCTGATGTTTGACCGACCGATCCAGGAACTGCCGCTCGTCGACAATTATCGCTGGAACGGCGTCGCCAGCGAGAGCACGCCGCTGGCCGTCGCCTGGTGGTGGGCTGTGCTGACGTTGCTCGGCTGGCTGGCGTGGCCGCTGCTGTTTGGCCTGTTGCGTCCGCTGCGCGACGCCGGCTTTTTCTTAAGCCGCACCTTTGGCTGGCTACTCGCCGGCTGGCTGCTATGGATGCTCACCTCGCTCGGGCTCCTGCGCAACACGGTGGCGTTTGCGTGGTTGTCGGTGGCGCTGTTGGCGCTCTTAGGCGGAGGGATTGCGTATCGGCGGCGCAAAGCGATGGTCGCTTTTATCCGCGCCAACTGGCCTTTGATGGCGATGGGCGAGCTTCTTTTCGCTGCAGCCTTCCTGGGCTTCGTCTGGGTGCGACTGCAGAACCCCGACCTCTGGCAGCCCTGGTTCGGCGGCGAGAAGCAGATGGAGTTCGCTTTCCTCAACGGCATCCTGCGCAGCCCGACCTTCCCGCCCGTCAACCCGCACTTTGCAGGCGGCGTGATCAATTATTACTATTTCGGCCTCTACCTGGTCGCCTATCTGATTAAGTTGACGGGCATTTACGCCGAGGTCGCCTTCAACCTGGCGATTCCGACGCTTTTTGCGTTGACGGTGGTCAACGTCTTTGCAGTGGCGTATTCGGCTGTGGAAAAAGCCTGGAAAACGGAGCCAGGGCAGTCTTTCCTGTCCTGGCGGGTTGGCCTGGGCGCGGCGTTGCTGGCGCCGCTCTACGTGACGATCCTCGGCAACCTGGATGGTTTTGCCCAGGTGGTGCGCAACCTGGCGCGGCTGAACCCATCGTCGAATTTCCAGTCGGCTTTCGGGGGGCTCTCTGAAATTGTCGCCGCAGTCGGGGGGCTGCATCTGGTGCTGAGCGGCGCCGCGCAGATGCCTCCCTATGATTTCTGGGGGCCGAGCCGCGTGATCGACGCCACAATCAACGAGTTCCCTTTCTGGAGCTTCCTTTTCGCCGATCTGCACCCCCATCTGATCGGCATTCCGCTGTCTGGGATGTTCCTGGCGCTGGCGTTGGCGCTGTTGAAGCAAGGCGCAGTTGACTGGCGACGCTCGTGGCGGAGCGGGCTGGCGCTGGCGGCGCTCTTTGCATTGCTACTAGGCGCGCTGGCCAGCGTCAACCTGTGGGAGCTGCCGACCTACTTCGGCCTGGGCGTGCTGACCTTCCTGGTCAGCCAGTTCCGCGGCCGAGGGCGCATTGACTGGCCGGCGACGCTGTTGGCCGCCGTGTTCTACGCCGGCGGCGCGTATCTAATCTTTGCACCCTTTTTCCTGAACTACGTCAACGTCGGCGCGTCGGGCGTCGGGCTGGTGAAAGCGCCCGATCCTTTGGGGAAGTGGCTGCTCATCTGGGGATTTTTCCTGTTTGTGTTGGCAAGCTGGACGTTTTATCTGGCAGGCAGGCGTCTGACCGATGAAACCCGGAGACCGCCCGAACCCTCGGACGTTGGCTCCTTGGCCTCCACACCGCAGTCGCTCTTTCTTCCCAAACCCTCTGGGGTCGAGCGCGCAGTCAATCTTTTCTTGCGACGTTTCGACTTTTTGCCACGCGCGCTCTATCTCCACAATCGGCTGGTGCGAACGCCGGGCTTTTTCTATCTGCTCTTCCTGGCGCTGATCCCTGCGAGTCTGGCGCTGGCGGTCGTCGCCTGGCTGGCGGGTTGGAGCGTGCTGGCACTTTGCCTTGCCTGGCTGGGGCTGGCGACCGCGGTGCTGTGGCGCAGCGCGCGTACAACCGACCCCGGCGCCGCCCTCGCCGCCGTGCTCACAGCGACCGGCCTGGCGATCCTGGCGGGCACACAGGTCTTCTACTTGAAGGACTTTCTCAACGGCAGCGACTATTACCGCATGAACACGCTCTTCAAATTCTTCAGCCAGGCATGGGTGATCTGGGGCGTCGCCGCCGCCATCGCCACCCCGCGGCTGCTCGATGCGCTTTTTCCGGATGGAGGGCGGAAGAGCGAGAGAGTGGGAGAAGTTGAGAGCGGGAGAGGGGAAGAAGGGGAGAAAGAGGGGACGCCATCTCCATTCTCCAGAGCTTCTCATTCTTCATACGCCAGAATACGCTCTTTCTTGCCGCGGCTTGCCTGGGCGGTTGCGTTTGGGCTGCTTTTGCTGGCCAGCCTCGCCTATCCCATCCTGGGAACGCCGGCGCGGCTCGACCAGCGCATGCCCGGTTGGCGACCGGAGGTGGGCACGCTCAACGGGTTAGACTTCATGCGGCAGGGCAGTTACTCCTGGCCGGATTTCAACAACGTGATCGAGCTGCGCTATGAGTGGGAGGCGCTGCAGTGGCTGCTGAATCACATCCAGGGCAACGCCGTGATTTTGGAGAGCGCCGAGGTGGATTATTATCGAGCGTGGGGGACGCGCATGGCGAGCAACACCGGCCTGAGCGGTCTGCGCGGGATGCACGAACAGGAGCAGCGCTACCCGGAGGACGTCGGCCGTCGCGATGGCCTGCATCGCGAGCTGTGGCAGACGCCCGACATTGCACGCACGCTGCAGCTGCTTGAGGAGCTGCACGTCGATCTGGTCTACGTCGGGCAACTGGAGCGTTATTTGCATCCCGACGGCGTGCGCAAGTTCGAGAGCATGGCCGCACAGGGGCTGCTGACGCCGTTGTTTCAAAATGAACGGGCGACGATCTACGCCGTCCCAGGCCGACTGGCGCTGCAGGCGGATGGGACGTATGTGCCGGAGGCGGCGGTGCGGGGGAGAGAGGGTGAGAGCGGGAGAGGGTGAGAGCGGGAGAGGGTGAGAGCGGGAGAGGGTGAGAGCGGGAGAGGGTGAGAGCGGGAGAGGGTGAGAGCGGGAGAGGGTGAGAGCGGGAGAGCGGGAGCGTAGAAGGGCATGGCGTTGGTTGGGCAGTTTTTTGTTGTTTATCTGGTGGTGCAGGTGATGACGGCGGCGGCGCTGCCCTTGGCGCTGCGTTTTTTTGCTGCGCTGCCGGATCGCGGCTACGCCTTCAGTCGTCTGCTCGGCGTTCTGTTGACCGGCTATTTCCTGTGGATCGCCTACAGCCTCGGCCTCTTGCGCAACGACATCGGCGGCGCGTGGCTGGCGTTGATCGCTCTGGCCGCCGTCAGTGGGGTCGTAGGCCGGCGTAGACTTGCAACGCTTCGCCTCGCTTCGCTCCCCTCCTGGCGCTATATCCTTTTCATTGAGCTGCTTTTTCTCGGCGCCTTCGCCGCATGGGCGTGGGTGCGGGCGCACGACCCGGCCGCCGATCACACCGAGCAGCCGATGGATCTGATGTTCATGCACAGCATCCGCGCCAGCCTCACCTATCCGCCGCATGACGCCTGGCTGGCGGGCTATCCGATCAGCTACTATTACTTCGGCTACTGGCTGATGAACATGGTGGGGCTGATGGCCGGACAGTCGGCGGCGGTCGCCTACAACCTGTCGCAGGCGGTCTGGTTTGGACTGCTCCTGACCGGCGCGTTCGGCGTGGGCTACAACCTGGTCGCGGCGGCCGGGCGGCGCTTCGTCGCTGCGCTGGGGGGCGGGTTGACGGCGAGCCTGCTGGTTGGCCTCTCGGCCAATTTACAGGGGCTGCTTGAATGGCTCCACGCCAACGGCGTCGATGTGTCCCGGCTGGCGGCCTGGCTGCAGGTGCGAGGCTTTCCGGAAAACGCCGAAGTGACGCGACAGTGGTTCATCAGCTACGGCTGGTGGTGGTGGCGGAGCAGCCGCGTGCTCGCCGACGTCAGCCTGCGCGGGGATCACATCGAGGTCATCGACGAGTTTCCTGCCTTCAGCTACATCCTCGGCGACAATCATCCGCACGTGGCGGCGATGCCTTTCGCCATCCTCGCCGTGGCCGCCGCGCTGGCGATTTTTCTGAGACGCAGAGAAGAGAGAAGTGAGGATGACCTCGGCTCTCGATTTTCAGTCCCGGCCTCCGACGGATTTATCGAGCGTGTGATGGAACTGAAGCGCATTTTCCCGCTGGGGTGGGGCGGCTTCCTGTTGGTGGCCGTGGTCACAGGCGCGCTGCTCTTTCTGAATACGTGGGATTACCCTCCCTACTGGCTGTTGACGACCTTTAGCATCGCGGCGGCGGCGATGCCATCGCTCTCCGCCGGGCGCGTAGAAGGGGCGGAGGCTCCCTCGCATCCGGGCCGGGCGCTCGGCCTGGCGGCGATGGCGGGCTTTGCGCTCTTTGCACTTGCTCTTTTGTTATATCTCCCCTACTTCCTGACCGCCCAGAGCCAGGCCGGAGGGCTGATTCCCAATCTCTTTCACCCCACGCGCTTCTCACAGTACGTCGCCATGTTTGCAACGGCGCTGCTGACGCTGACGGCGCTGTTGGCGTTGGGATGGGCGACGTTTCGCCCGAGTCTGAAAGTTGTACTGCTCTCTCTTGTCTTGACGATAGGCCTGCCGGCGGCGCTGCTTGCCTTGAGCGCGTGGGCGGCGACGAGCACCGAACGCGGTCGGGCCTTGGTGGGGAACGTGGCGCTGCCCGACGGCGCCGCTTCCCATTTGCCGTTTATCGTGGAGCGGTGGATAGGTCAACCCTTCACCTTTTTGATCGTCGGCGCGATGACGGCGCTGGCGCTGGCGCTGCTCTGGACCGGCGTGCATCGCTTCGCAACCATGGCGCGCGAAGAGCGGCCACTGCTCTTCGCGCTGGCGCTGGCGGCGATCGGGCTGGGATTGACCCTGACGCCGGAGATCGTTTATCTGCGCGACAACTTCGGGTGGCGCATGAACACGATCTTTAAGTTCTACTATCAGGCCTGGCTGCTTTTTGGCCTTGCCGGCGCATTTACAATTGTGACCAGCCTGACGCGTTGGCGCGGCTGGCGCATCGCACCGGCGGCGTTGAGCCTGGCTGCGCTTGCGTTGGCCCTCAGTTCAACCATCTACCTGGTCGCCGGCGCATACAGCAAGACGCAGGGATTTTCGCGCCCGCCGACGTTCGACGCCTCCGCCTATCTCGCCAGCGTGGCGCCGGCGGAATACGGCGCCGTCGAATGGGTGCGCGCCAACACGCTGCCGACGGACATCGTGGTCGAGGGCAAGGGGCGCTCCTACGCAGCGGACACCAACCGCATCAGCACGATGACGGGCAGACAGACGCTGCTGGGCTGGGACGGCCACGAGTCGCAGTGGCGTGGCCGCGCCTACGGTCGCATGGCGGCAGGGCGCCCCGAAGCGTTGCAGGCGATCTACGGCGGCGCCTCGCCGGACGAAGCGCTCCGCCTGCTGAAAGAATTTGGCGCAAGTTATCTGTACGTAGGCCCTTCAGAGCGAGCGCAATATGGTCTCTCGCCTGCCGTGGAGCGGGCCTTGTACGCGCAGCTAGAGCTCGTCTATGAAGATGGCGCGTCTCCTGATACAATGGTGCGGATTTATCGGATTCCATAGCGGGTTCGGATGGGAGCGGATTGAACGGCAGCTTCCATAAGCAGAGTTTTCGATGCGTGAAACAACTGAGCATTCTGTAGAAGTGAGCATTGTCCATCCCACAAGCGAAGAAGTGCATCGCCCGGACGGCGCAGGCGTCCCCAAGAGCGCGCCGCCCTCGGAGGAAAAGGCGGCTCCTGCGGTCGCTCAGACGGCGACCGTGGAGCATCTGCTCTATGCAGTCATTCTTGCAGCGGCGGTGTTGTTGCGCTTGATCGGGCTGGGGCGGGAGCCGCTTTCGCCCCAGGAAAGCGCGGCCGCCTGGAGCGCATGGTTGGCCGCCAATCAACAGTTCGTCGTTGGCGCGCCCGCGCCGGAGAGCGCGCTGTTGTATGGATTGCAGTCGTTGCTTTTCTGGCTGATCGGCGACGGCGACGCATTGGCGCGCGCTATTCCGGCGCTGTTCGGCGTCGCCACCGTGCTGTTGCCGTGGTTCTGGCGGCCCTGGATCGGACGGATGGCGGCGTTGGTGGTCGCGGCGCTCTTTGCCATCGATCCCTGGCTGATGGCGTTCAGTCGCCGTTCGGATGCGGCCGCATTGACGATCTTCCTTGGCCTGTTGACGTTGACTGCGCTGTGGCGGCGAAGCCATGCACCCGACGCACGGCAGGCGCTGCGCTGGGAGCGGACGGCGGCGGTGGCGGCGGCGCTTTTTTTGACCAGCGGCCCGTTGATGTGGGGAATGCTGCCGGTCCTGGCCTTTTTCATTCTGATCTACGGCGTTGATCGCTCCGGTGCAGGGGAGGAGACCCCCTCGGGCTGGCTGTTCCATCGTTCGACCTGGCTTTGGTTCGGCGTCCCGCTGGCGCTGGCGGCCACCGGGCTGACGCTGCGCTTTGAGGCGCTCTCCGCCTTGAGCGCCAGCCTGACGGCGTGGATCTTGGCCATCGCCGGCCTGGAGCGGACGAACCCCCTTGCCTGGCCGTTTGCGCGGCTGCTTCTCGATCAGCCCCTGTTGGCGGTGTTTGGCGTGCTGGGGTTGGCGTCGATCTGGGCGCAACCCGTCCTGGGCGCCCTGCGCAGGGAGCAAAGGTCGGACCCAGAGCAGCAAAGGGAATTGCAAAGGGCTTCCTGGCTTCTCCGCGGTGCAGATGAACGATTGCGTTTGCCGATCTTTCTGAGCGTCTGGGTGGCGTGGGGGCTGTTGCTCTGGTTGCTGCCGGGCAGACCGCCGGAGACGCTGCCCCTCGTTGGAATTCCGCTGGCGATTGCGGCGGCGCTGTTGATTGACCGGGCGTTTCCCCGCCCCTGGGGCGACCTCACGGGACTGGAGCTGTTTGCATTGCTTGTCATCCAGATCGTTCTGCTCGTTGCCGGTTCGATTTGGTTGGCCGCGTCGGTGAACGATCTCATCTTCAACGAGCAAATCTGGCTGAGGAGCGGCGTCCTCGTGGGGTTGATGGCGGCTGTGTGGCTGACCTTTGGTTTCTGGGCCGGCTGGCGCTCGACAGGGCGGGTTGCGTTGATTTTCTACATCGTTGTGCTGGCGGCCTTGACCGTGCGCAGCGGCTGGCAGCTAAACCACACCGCCGAATTGATGCAGCCAGATGGCTTCTGGCCTGTACACACCCATGCAGAGATGCGCTTGCTGGTGCAGGACGTGGAACGCCTGAGCAGCATCCGCCGCGGCGATCCCCATGAAATTGAGGTGCAGCTCATTTACAACCTGCGGCCCCATCCTGCGCTGGGCTGGAGCCTGCGCCACATGCGCAACCTGCACCATGTCCGCACTCTAGACGCCACCGTGTTCGACATCGTGGCCGGCGCGCAACGAATGCCGCTGGTGATTGCGCCGACCTCGCGCAACGACTCGCTGCCGCTGCCCGACCCCTACATCGGCAGCCGCTATGACGTCGAGTACACCTGGCGGCTTTCCATGTTGCCCGCCCCTCAACAGGGCGTGATCACAGACGCAAGCGCCGAGTGGCGACAGGTGCAGCGCCCACGACTGCGCTGGCTGCTCTATCGCAAGGTCGATCAGCCGCCGCCGACGGAGACGGTCACGCTGTGGGCGCCGCGATGATGGAATCGAGAGAAATTTAAGGGATAGGAACCGTGACGCAAGAGCTTGGAATGGTCGATACGCTACAAAGACAAAAGGTTCAGGCTTCGCAGATTTCTTCTTGGCTGGATCGTCCGCTTGCCTCGTGGATCGCGCTGAGTTGGGAAACGGCGATTTGGGTTGGAATGCTTGCCATCGGCGCCGTGATGCGCCTGTACGACCTCGGTGTGCGCGCCATGAGCCACGACGAGAGTCTGCACGCCCTGTACGCCTACTACCTCTACGCCCAGGGCAATTACGACCACAACCCGATGATGCATGGGCCGTTCCGTTATCATGTCACGGCGCTGACCTATTTCCTTTTCGGCGACAGCGACTTCACGGCGCGGCTTGCGCCTGCGCTCATCGGGCTGGCGCTGATCTGGATGATGTATCTGCTGCGCGGCTACCTTGGCCGCACAGGGGCGATCTTTGCGGGCCTCATGATCACGATCAGCCCCAGCCTTCTCTTCCACAGCCGTTACATCCGCGATGACATCTTCATGGCCTTCTTCACGGTGGTCTGGGTCTACGGCGCGTTTCGTTATGTGGACGCCCGGCGCCTGCGCTATCTGGTCATCATGGTAGCGGGCATGGCCTTTGGCTTCGCCACCATGGAAAACCACTTCATTCACGGCGCCATCATCGGCTCCTTTGCCGCCTTTTGGGCGCTGTGGCAGGTCGTCGGTCCGCAGCGGCTGCTGAGGATCGCCGGGCCATTGGCGCTTGGCGGCGCTGTATGGTGGGTGCTGCATGAGCTGAAGCAGGATTTCTGGGGGCTGCTCATCCTGGGAATTCTCGGCGCCGTCTCGCTGGCTGCGTTCGTCATCTCGATGCGCGGGCGCTGGCATCTGCTGCGCAACCATCCCGCCGCCGACCTTGCTGTGCTGATGTTGACGCTGGTGCTGCCCTTCCTCAGCCCCTTCATTTACGTCCTGACCGGCGGCGACCCGGTGGTCTTCACCAACGCCGTCGATTACACCACCCAGGCCATGATCATTCGCATGAGCCTGCTGGTGGGGCTTTGCGTCGTAGCCTCGGCGGCCCTCGGCGTCGCCTGGTTTCGCCGCGAGCCCGTCGCCGAAGATGGGCGTTGGCGTCCCACCTTGCAGCAGTGGGGCGCGCTGTTCGGCTTCTTCTGGTTGGTGCAGATTCTCTTCTTCACCACCTTTTTCACCAACACCGTGCAGGGGCTGGCCACCGGCGTCGTAGGCAGCCTCGGCTATTGGCTGGCGCAGCAGGGCGTCAAGCGCGGCTCGCAGCCGCTTTACTACTACGCCTTTATCGGCTGGTTGTACGAATTCCTGCCCGCTGCGCTGAGCCTCTTCGGCATGGCGACCGTCGGATACAACCTCCGACGCACGGCGGCGCAGCAGGTTGTTTGGGACCCGGTGGCGAAGGGGGACCTGCCGTCCTTCAGCAGCGTCGACGACGACGCGCCTGACTATCGCCGCCAGACGCGTTTCGTCTTTGTCCTCTTCCTCATCTGGTGGACGCTCGGCGCCTGGATCGGCTACACCGTCGCCGGCGAAAAGATGCCCTGGCTGTTGACGCACATGGCGCTGCCGATGTGCGTGCTCGGCGGCTGGTGGCTCGGCTACACAGTGCGCAGCATCGACTGGCGGGCGGCCTGGCGCGAGCGCTCCTGGTTGCTGATCTTTGTGTTCCCTGCGCTGGCAGTGCTTGGGGCTGTGCTGCTCTCCGTCACCTCGGGCGCGGCGGGCCGAGAAGCGAGCGTTTTCGGTCGCCTGCTGCAGTGGCTGTTGATTCTGGCTGCGCTGGGCGGGACGATCTTCGGCGCTGTGTACGCTGCGCTGCGCGTGGGCATCCTGCCGGCCTTGCGGCTGCTGGCGGTGGGGCTGGCTGCGGTGTTGTTTCTCTTCACCGTGCGCACCAGCTTCATGCTGACCTACATCAACTATGACATGGCTACGGAATATCTGGTCTACGCCCACGCATCGCCCGACATCAAGCGGGCGTTGTCGGAGATCGACACGATCAGCGAACGCACCGTCGGCGACCGCAACATCGTCGTCGCCTACGACAACGACAGCGCCTGGCCTCTGAGCTGGTACATGCGCCTCTATCGCAACGCCCGCTACTACGGCGACTCTCCCACCCCCGACGCCATGTCGGCGCCGGTGGTGATCGTCGGCCCGGCGAACCGCGCCAAGGTCGAACCGTACATGGCGCGCGACTACGTCAAGCGCACCTATCGTCGCATCTGGTGGCCGGAGATGGATTACTTCGACCTGACGTGGGATCGGCTGTGGGGCGCTATCGCCGACCCGGCGCAACGGCAGCGCGTCTTCGACATCGTCTTCTTCCGCAAGTACCGCGACCCGAACAATCTGTCGCAGTTCCGCGATCTTTCTAAGTGGCCTTATCAGAGCGAATTCGATATGTATGTGCGCCGCGATCTGGCCAATCAAATTTGGGACCTTGCCGTGACGCCTATCGCCGTTGAAGCTGCGCCGAACGTGCCTGTGATCGAGCCGGGGCAGGTGCGCACGGTCGCCGCACTGACGATTTATAGCGACGCCTACAACGGCCTGCCGCTCTTCGCCCCGCGCGCGGTGGCGGTGGCGCCCGGCGGCAACCGCGTGATCGCCGACACCGGCAACCATCGCATCGTCGTGCTCAACGGCAACGGCGAGTATATTCGCTCGTTCGGCAGCTTCTGCAACGTCAACGATCCGGCCAATACGCCCTGTCTTGACCCGGACGGCGACGGTCCGTTGGCGCTCGGCGACGGCCAGTTTTACGAGCCGTGGGGCGTAGCGGTCGATGAAGCCGGTCAAATCTATGTCGCCGACACCTGGAACGGCCGCATCCAGGTCTTCGACAGCGAGGGACGCTTCCTGCGCAAGTGGGGCGTCTTCGCCACGACGGGCGGCGAGCTGGGCGATCCCTACGCGCTCTTCGGCCCGCGCGGGCTGGCGATCGACCTGGACGGCAACCTGCTCGTAGCCGACACCGGCAACAAGCGCATCCTGAAATTCACGCCCAACGGCGAGCTGATCAAACAGGTGGGCGGCGGCGGCGTCATCGCCGGCCGCTTCGAGGAGCCGACCGCCGTGGCCGTCGATCCAACCGACGGCTCCGTGCTCGTCGCCGACGCCTGGAATGGCCGCATCCAGCGTCTTTCGTCGAATCTGGAGTACCTGGCCGAATTTCCGACCCCTGGCTGGGTGGGTCGCGACGTCTTCCAGAAGCCGTATTTGACCGTCACCGCCGACGGCGCGATCTATGCGACCGATCCGGCGACGGCGCTCGTGATGGTCTTCAATCGAGACGGCGCCGTGCGGGCTGCCTTCGGCGGCCCCGGCAGCGACGCCAGCCGCATCGGGCAGCCCAACGGGATCGCCGCCGATCTGGCGAACAGGCTCATCCTTGTGACGGACGGCGTCAATAACCGCGTGATGGTCTTTCCGGAGATTCAGCCGTGAGCTAACGCTCTACTGTGTTGGTTATGTCCTCAAGAACGGCGCTGCGACCTTTTTTGCTCGGAGGAGGCGCCTGTGCGCTGGCGTTTGCAGGTCAACGCATGGTGCAGGAGGGTCTGCTCGGCGAAGCCGGCCTCCTCTTTGCTGCAGGCGCACTCCTCTTCGTCGTCGCCTTCTGGGCGCATCGCTTTGACCCGCTGCGCCCCCCGGACGACTCTCTTCCCCCGCTCTCCTCTCCCCGTTCGTCTACACACCGGTGGATGGCGCGCGTCGGCGTCGGGGCGCTGATCCTCTCCGTTCTCCTGACCATCAATGCACTGCAACAGTTCTACGACTTCGAGCCGTTTGCCGTGGAGGCGTGGGGCTGGCACGGCGCTGCGCTGCTGGCGGCGCTGGCGGGCGCGCTCCTGCTCGACAGAGGGTTGCCGGCGCATTCCGATGAAAGCAGCGGGGTGCGGCGATGGCAGGAGCGGGGACGTCCTGTGCTGCTCCTGGTTGGGATTGCGGCGCTGGCCCTTGCGCTGCGCCTCTTTCGCTTCGACGATCTGCCTTTCGGCGTCTGGTACGACGAGGCGGAGCATGGGCTGCAGGCGCTGCGCATTCTGGAAAGCGAACGGTTTCGCCCTATCTTCGAGGGCGCCATCAACGGGCCGGCCCATTTTCTCTATTTGACAGCCCTTTCGTTTGAATGGTTTGGGGTCAGCGTGCAGTCGATCCGGCTGGTGAGCGTCGTTTTCGGCGTGCTGGCGGTGGTTGCGAGCTATTGGGTCGGCGCAGAACTCTTTGGACGCAGCGTCGGGCTGCTGCTGGCGCTCTTCCTGGCTGCGTCGAGTTGGGCGCTGACCTTCAGCCGCTTCGGCATGTTCGCCACCATGTCCACGCCCCTCTTCACGCTGCTGACCGCCGCCTTTGTCCTGCGCGGGCTGCGCACGCAGCGCCTGCTCGACTACGCGCTGGCCGGGCTTTGGCTGGGCCTGGGACTCTGTTTTTACACTTCGTTTCGGCTTTTTGTCCCCGCCGTCTATCTGTTGCTGGTGCATTGGGCGCTTTACGAACGCCTTGCGCGCCGTCGCTGGCCTTCGCGCAACTTCTGGATCGGCGTTGGGCTGTTGACCTTGATCGCCGCGCTCGTGGCTGCGCCGGTGGGGCTTTACGCCTACAAGCATCCCGACATCTTCTGGGCGCGCGTTGAAAAGACCTTTATCTTCGCCGACAAAAGCGAGGCGGAGCGCTGGCCGGCGCTGTGGGCGAACGTGCGCCGCCATCTGCTCATGTTCAATGTCTTCGGCGATCCCAACGGACGGCACAATCTCCCCGGCAATCCGATGCTGGATGCAGTGACCGCGCCGTTGTTGGTGGTGGGCGCCGCCTATGCGTTGCGCCGGATGGCGCAGCCGGCCTATCTGTTCCTGCTGCTGTGGATGCTCTTCGGGTTGATGGGAGGCGCGCTCTCGCTCGATTTCGAGGCGCCGCAGTCGTTGCGCGCCAACGCCGCGTTGCCGGTCGCCTATATCCTCGCTGCGCTTCCCCTGGCGACGCTGAGTCGCGCCTGGATGCTGGCAGCCGGGCGTTATTACCCTCACGCGTTGCGGGCGCCTGCGCTTCTGTTGGCGATCGCCGTCATCGGTCTGAACGCCTACACCTATTTCGTGCGCCAGGCCAACGACTTTGCGGTCTGGAACGCCTATTCCACGCCGGAGACGCTGACCGCCCGCCTGCTCGCCCACCTCGACCCCGACACAGATGCCTATGTGACCTCCTTTTTCCGCGGGCACCCGACGATCAAATTCGTGGCGCGCAATGCTCGGCCCTACCAGGAGCTGAACACGCTCGACCAGTTCCCCCTCGATTTTGCGCCGGACCGCAGCGCGCTGCTGATCCTCAACGCCGACAGCCGCAGCCTCTACGACGAGGCAAGGCGGCTCTATCCGCAGGCGCAGTTTGAGGAAAGCCTCCCGCCGGTGAAGGGGCCGCCCGTCCTCTTCACGGCGCGGCTCTCGCCGGAGGACATCGCCTCCATCCGCGGCCTCACCGCCCGTTACTTCGCCAACGACGCCTGGGAGGGTGAACCGGCGTTGGTCCGCCGCGAGGCGCAGATCGCCGCCGATTGGTCGCAAGAGACGCCGCTGCTCGTTCCCTTCTCGGTGGAGTGGGAGGGCTTCTTACATGCAAAAAACTACGGTCAGTATGAGTTCTACCTGGAAGCGCCCGCCGTCGCCGCGCTGCGCATCGGCGAACGCGTGATTGCAGAAGGCGCAGGCGCGCTCTCTGGAGCCATCGTGCTGGCGGAGGGCGTCCATGCGCTGCGCGTCAACGTCGTGGGCGCGCCGGGCCGCGTGACGCTCGGTTGGCGCACGCCGGACGGGGTCGTTTCCGTCATTCCGCCGACTGTGTTTTACAGTGAGCCGCGACTGGGCCATGGGCTGCTAGGGCGCTACTTCGCCAACGGCGACTGGACGCCGCCCGAAGTCCTGAGTCGCATCGACGCCCGCTTCGACCGCTATATCCACGTCGTGCCGCTGCCGAGGCCGTACACGGTCGAATGGACGGGCAAGGTGGCGGCGCCAGTCGAAGGCCTCTATCGCTTTGGGCTGGAGTCGATCGATGAATCGATGCTCTGGATCGACGGGACGTTGGTCGTCGAGGCGCAACGGCCCAATACCTATGCGGAAGGCGAGATTGCGCTGTCGCACGGGCTGCACGATATCCGCATCCGCTTCGCCGACCGCACGTCGCACACGCACATTAACGTCTACTGGCAGCCGCCCGGCCGCGAACGCCAGATCCTTCCGATGGAAGCGCTCTACCCGCCGCAGGAAAGCTACGCCCGCATCGCCCTGCCTTCGCTGGATGCACTGACCTCGTTCCTGCTGGCGGAGCAGCCGCAGCCGGACGCCTTTCCCGCCGAGGAGCCGAGGCTGCAGGGCGTCGCCCGCGTGGTCGCCGACGGCCTGCTCGTCCCACGCGGGGTCGCCGCAGCCGAGGACGGAGCAATCTACGTGGCGGAGAGCGGCGGAGGCCGGATTTCCGTCTTCGAGCCCGACGGCGCATTGCGCGGCGTCATCGATGGCGGCCCGGAGCGCCTGCGCGAGCCGGCCGACGTCGCCATCTTCGACAATCGCCTCTTTGTCAGCGACGTCGGCGTCGGGCGACTGCGCAGCTTCACCCTCGACGGACAGCCGTTGGAGTTCGCCGCCAACCTTGACCCAACGATCGCCGACCGTGTGCGGGGGCTTGGCGCAACGTCGGACGGGCGCGTGCTGGTCGCCAACACGCCGAACAACCGCGTCGTCGTTCTCGACGTAAGCGGCGAGCCGATGGCGCAGGTGGTCGTCTGGCCCGGCGAGGACGCGCAGCCGGTCGACGCGGCGATGGGGGCCGATGGTCGGCTCTTCGTCGTGGACGGCCAGGGACATCGTCTGATCCGCTATTCTCCAGACGGCCGGCGGGAGCGCGCCTGGCCGCTGGCCGTCGCCAACACGGTGGATGGCCCGCATTTGGCCGTCGATAGGGAAGGTCGGCTCCTTCTCACCGAGCCGGAGAACGGACGCATCCTGCTGCGCGATCCGGAAGGAGAGCCGCTCGGCGCATGGAGCCTTGCCGAGCTACTGGGGCGCCCCGTGAAACCGGTCGGCGTTGCGGTGGACGCCAGCGGCGTTATCTGGGTGGTGGACAGCAGCGGCGGAATGTTGATTGCGCTCGAGGGGGAGCTGCCATAGGAGGGCGGCTCCCCTTCTCCCCCTCTCCCGGCATTGGGAGAGGGGGTAGGGGTGAGGGCCTAGCGGCTGAGGTCTGTTGGGGGTGGGCGGCTGCGAGCCGCCCCTACGGTGAATCCCATTTGCGAGGTTTGCGGCGTCTCTACCCCCTCTCCCGGCATTGGGAGAGGGGGTAGGGATGAGGGCCTGCTGCGCTTTCTGCATTCTCTATGACCTTGCGGTCTATCGAGGACGTGCGGCTGGGAGCCGCACCTACGATGCTCCTTTCTCCCCCTCTCCCAATGCTGGGAGAGGGGGCCAGGGGGGGGTGAGGGCCTGCTGCTGTGTAACTTCTATCAAGTAGTTAGATTACAGATTCATGCCTACATCGTCGATTTTAATGGCGCTGTTATTATATCGAACATGATGAGACCGATGCCGTCACATCTTCGGACAGCAAGGGCTCGGCGCGGGACAGCAAGAGCCTGGCGTGAGAGAAGTGAAGAGCGAAACCGGAGGCTCCTTGCCCTTCTCCTCTTCTCATTTCTCTTTCTTCTCTCCCCTATGCTGGCTACGGCGTGTGAGGCTCGTCTTTCGCCCGCTGCGGCTCAATCTGCACCGCCGCTTCGGTGGGAGCCGGTTCACGACGGCCTGCGACCTCATGCGCCCGTCGCCTCGATTGCTTTCGACCCCCATCAGCCCCGCCGCATAGCGATTGGACTGTACGTGCCGACCGGTCTGCTGTTCAGCGAGGACGGGGGTGAAGAGTGGCGCAAAGACCATAGCCTTGCCGAAGCGGCGCATGCGGTTCATTTTGACCAGATTCTATCCGGCGTTCTCTGGGTGGCCGGCGCGCATGGCGTCTGGCGGGTGGAGCTGCACAGCGAAGGGTGGCGCCGGCGGGCGGCGATCGGCTGGCCCGCCGACCACGCCGCCTTTACGGTGACCCAGTCGCCTGAAGGAATTCGCTACGCAGCGGGCGTCTCTCGCTGGGGTGAAGCGCCGACGATCCGGCGCAGTCTCGACGGCGAAAGCTGGCAGCCCCTTACATCATTGCCTACGCCGGCCGATAGCGCCGCGCTCACCCTCGCCGCCGTGGATGGGCGTCTCTTCGCCGGAACCGACGGCTTTGGCCTCTATGTGAGCGACGGCGTCATCGCCGACGACGATTTCTCCTGGCGCCTCGTCGAAGAAATTGGCGAAACGCATGTCGCCGGCCTCTGGGCGTCTCCCGATGGCGCGCTGCTGTTGGCGCGCACGCGCAAAGGGTTGTTTCGCTCCGTGGACGTCGGCGCAACCTGGCGAAGGGTCGATCCGCCGCTGGAGGGCCGACCGGACGCCCTCGCAACCGCGCCGGACGGGAGCCTGTATCTCGGCATGGGCGGCGGCGAGATTTTACGCAGCGACGACGCCGGCGCAAGCTGGCGCCTCTGGTCGGCGCTCGACCGCGACGGCCTCTTTTATGCGCTGGCGATCGATCCTCTGAACGCCGATCGCATCCTCGCCGGAACGCAGCACGGCCTGTATTCCAGCCGTGACGCCGGGCGTACATGGCGGCCGGTGGAAAACGTCGGCGAACGTCGCGGATTGACCCTGCTTGAAGCGGGCGGCGCGTTCTTTTTGGGCGCCGAAGATGGAGTCTATCGCTGGGAAGAAACAACGCGCCGCTGGCGGCGCGTCGGCGAAGGGCTGCCTCTGCGCCAGGTGCGGGCGCTGGCGGCGTCGCCGGCGAATCCTTCCATCCTTTTTGCGGGAACCGACGCCGGCCTCTATCGTTCGCTCGACGCCGGCGCAAGCTGGCGGCTCGTCGGCTGGCCGCAGAACGGCGTCAACGGGCTGCTTTTCGACCCGGACGCTCCGAACCGTCTTGATGTGCATATCGCCTTTGAGCGTGTCTACAGCACGGAGGAGGCGCTCGGCGACGCTCCGACCTGGGACGCGCGTTGGGAAGGCATGCCGATCAGCGCCGAGGTGCTGGCGCTGGCGATGGAGCCGGGCAATCCTCGGCGGCTCTATGCAGGCGCAGCGCGAGGGCTGTACATCAGCGACGACCGCGCTGAACGCTGGCGCAGCGTCCCTGCGCTGGCGGGGCGCAGCCTTTTCACCGTTGTCGTCGATCCGGCGCAGCCACAGCGCGTGTACGTCGGCGCCACCGACGGCCTTTATCGCAGCGAAGATCGGGGCGAAACCTGGGAGCGCATTGGGCTGCAAGACGTCACGGTGACGGCGCTGGCCTGGAGCGCACGCCAGCCGCACCTGCTCTACGCCGGGACGAAATACCAGGGCCTGTGGCGCAGCCTGGATGACGGTCGCACCTGGGAGCGGGCGCCTTTCGATGAGGCTGCGCAGGACGAGTCGGTCAACGCCTTGCTCCTCTCCGCCGACGGTCGTTGGCTTTACGCTGCGACGACGCACGGCGTCTGGCGCGCCGGCCTTTTGCGGGAATGAGAGGACGCGGATTTGTACGGATATGACGGATTTGCACGGAGATGTCTGAAGCTCCAGAGGATTGGGTCGAATTAATTAGGGGACGCGGATTGGCACGGGTATGACGGATTTTCACGGGTTTGGGCCGTTGCATCTATATCGACTCGCTGTCGGCTCTTTGAGGGGCTGGGGTTGCAGGCCTGGTCTGCGCTTGTCAGACAGTCGCCGATCCTCTGCTCTCCCGCTCTCCCGCTCTCATCCTCTCCCGCTCTCCCGCTCTCATCCTCTCCCGCTCTCCCGCTCTCATCCTCTCTCACTCTCCCGCTCTCTTCCTCTCTCGCTCTCCCGCTCTCGTCCTCTCCTGCTCTTCATCTCCACCCTCCTCAGCGCGCTGCTGTTCGCTCTGCTCGTCGGCATGCACCAGGCCGAACGCAAGTCGTTGCGCGTTGGCGTGCACATGATTCGTCCCGACGCCGACGTGCTGACGCAAGCGGCGGAGCTGGGCGTAGACACGGTCGTGCTCCTCTTCCCCTGGCGCGAGGTCGAGCCGACGCAAGGCTATTTCTTCTGGCAAATGGCGGACGAGGCTGTGGCGGGCGCAGCCCATTACGGATTAGAGTTGCTCGTGCGCCTCGACCAGCCGCCGGAGTGGGCGCTGAGAGAGGCGGCGAACGTCGGCGAGCCGCCTGTGGACGTCGCCGCCTATGAGCGCTTCGTGCGCAGCGTCGCCGCCCGCTATCGAGGCAAGGTCGCCGGCTACATTATCTGGAATGAACCGAACCTGGCGCTGGAATGGAACGACCGCCCGCCGGACCCGGCCGGCTACGCAGCGCTGTTGCAGGCCGGGCGCCGGGGCGTCAAGGCGGGCGACCCGGCGGCGAAGGTGATCAGCGCAGGGCTTGCGCCCACCAACACCAACGACGCCCGGGCGATGGATGACCGCCGTTTTCTAGAGGAGATGTATCGTCATGGCGCAGGCCGTTTTTTCGATGTGCTCGCTGCGCACGCCTACGGCTTCGGTCGTCCGCCTGAGGCGCCGTTTTCAGAGGTCAATAGGGCCGGGGACGGACTGGATGGCCTGGTCTTCCAGCGCCTCGTCGCCCTGCGCGCCATTATGGAGCGCAACGGCGACGCGCGCAAGCCGGTCTACATCACCGAGATGGGCTGGACGGTGGAGGCGGTGGCGCATTCGGCCTGGCAGGAGGTGACGCCCGCGCAACAGGCCGATTATCTCATCCGGGCGCTTGACCTGGCCGAGGCGCGCTGGCCTTGGTTGGAGCTGGCGGCGATCTGGAACCTCGGTGGGGAGACGCATCCAGAATGGGGCGGTTACAGCTTGCTGACGCCGGAGGGCGAGCCGCGTCCGGTCTATCACGCGCTGCAAGAACGCCTTGCCGGACGCCGCCCCCCTGCCGCGCATCCGCGTTTTGCCTCGCCGCAGCGCGTGCAGATCGTGGCGGAGGATGTCGTCATCCACCTCGGCGACAAAGACCTGCCCGATCCGTGGGTTCCGCTGTATCGAGGCTTGCGCCGCAGCCCGCGCTGGGAGGGCGTCTTTTACCTGGACGATCCCGGTTCGAGGGAATGGCGATTGTCCCTGCGCATCATGCAAAGCAACTTCTGGTCGAACCGTATCTGGATCAACGGCCATCCCCTGCCGGCGCCGATGCCCATCGAAGATTTTAGCCGCACGTGGGTGATGCATTCATGGCGCGTGCCTGCCGAATTCTTGCAGCCTGGCCTGAACCGCATCGTCGTCGCCATCGCTCATGCGCCGCCGCTGATCCAGGACCGTCGCTTCACTTACGACGACATCCAGTTCACGGATGTCCAGATCGCGCCTGCGTCCCTCGATCAGTAGCGCAGAATCAACGCAATGCGCTGGTGCTCGGCGAGCTGACCGTTTTCGACGAAGACCACCCGCCCCTGTTTGGCCAGCACCGTTTCAATGATCTCATCTACGGCGTCGTCGATAACGCCGGGCGCCTCCGGGTCTTCCGCCGGAGAAAGAATCATTCCGCTCTCATCTACGACGGCCGGATAGTGGAAATCCTCTTCGACCAGAAGGAGACGGCCGCGACCCTCCTGCGCCAGCCGCCACACCTCGCCGATCGTCGAGACGTACTTCTGCTCACCGACGGCTTTGTCCAGCTCCTCCAGGACCTTCCGGCGCTCTTCGGCCAGCGCCTCTTTCACCGCTGGCCAGACGAGCTTGCCGAGCTCATGCGCCGAGGTCTTGTCATGGCTGCCCTGCACCCTGGCGATGATGGCGTCCTTGTGGCTGGAGACTTCGTCGAAGAAGGCCAGATACCGATCCACGCCCACGACCGCCAGGGGCAGCGGGTCGCCGTTCATGAAGGGCTTGAGCGCCTCATCGACCTTGCGGAAGAACTGGCGATGCGCCTCGTCGCGGATGTGCGAACGTTTGACGCCGAACCCGCCGGGCAGCGGCGCTTCGCCCCCTGGCCCTTCGTGCACCATCGGAAAGCCGCCGCCCTGAATTTCGAGCAGGTCATCGCGCGTCGCCTCGAACAGCCGCGTCGGCTTCTCACTGAGCACGAGCACCCAATAGCGCGGGGTGCGGTTCATGGCGAAGACCAGATCGCGCGTGAAAAAGGTTTCGTCGATCACCACTCGCTCTTTCAGCGTGAACGGCAGCGTGATCGAGCGCGCAAAATCTCGATGGACGAAGAGCGCCAGCCCATCGAGCGCGTGCCGAAAATCGACGCTTGAGGCCAGATGTTCAAGCCGCCCCAGGATCGGCTCCACCTCGCGCCTGCTGAACTCGCTCAGCAGACGCTCGGTCGCCTGCTTGACCAGGTTGCGCAGCCGGATCGGGTCCTGCTTGTTCTCCGGCGAGGTGCGATGCGTCGGCATGGTGATGGTGACGGCGGGGTAGCCTGAAATTTGCTGCAACAACGAGATGTCCTGACGGTTCATGGAAGGCTCCTATGCTGAATTTGATTTTGTTCTTTACGGAGGATTTTGCGGAAAAAGATAAATAGAATGCAAAATCGCCGGCCGTTGGGGCGGCTTGTCAGGCCAATATGACTTCGTTTCTGCAGGTGCTCCGGGATGGCGTGTGACCTGCTGGCGCGCAAGGATTTACAACAATTCTTTCTGCTCTTGTAATCGAATTCCACGCGCCGCCAAATCGCTCAGCACAGCCTTGCAACAGCCGGGCGTCTGCCCTACGAACTCCGGCGGGCAGACGCCGGTGCGACAAAACGCACCGCTCGCCACCAGGCGGACGACGGCGGTGCAGGTGTAGCCGGTCGTGCGCGCCATGGAGGTGACGCCGGCGACGTCGTCGTAGCGGTCGAAGAGGTCGTAGATGTAGCGCACGCCGCGCCCGGCCTCGACGCCTTCAACCATCACCTGCATCACGGTCAGATCGCGTTCGCCGGGCTGCAATCGCCACTGTTTGAAGAGCAGCTTCGCCGTGAGCTGGATCGGCGCCACGCGCGCATCTCCTATCTCGAGCGGCTCCTTGCACAGAAAGCCACTCTTGCGCAGGGCAGCCATCAGGTTGGCGTGGCCGGGGTAGCGCAGCGTCTTCTCTTTCATGAAGGGAATCTGCATCGTGCGCATCAGCGTGCGCAAGCCGTCGGTGTTGAACGCCTCCAGAGTCCCGATGGGGGGAAAGTCGCGCAGCTCTACATCGGAGAGCGCCGGCCGCACCACTTCGCGACCCCATTCGACGAGGCGCGCCGGACGCGTGTACTCCTCGAGCACGTCGAGCGGAGAAAAGACCGCCTTGTATTCGAAGGGCCAGCGACGCACCTCCGGCAGCCCGCCGACGTAGCACTCGTAGCGCTCGATGCGCTCCAGCCGCCGCGTCAGGTCGCCCAGCAGAAGGTTGCTCAGGCCGGGCGCCACGCCGCAATCGACCACGGCGGTGACGCCTCGCTGCCGCGCCAGGTCGTCGAGCAGAAAGGGGTCTTCGGCGAAGAAGGATATATCGACGACGTCTTTGCCGGCGGCGATCACTTTCTGGAGCGTGGAGAAGCCCATGAAGCCCGGCACGGCGCACACCACCAGATCGGCGTCGGCCAGCAGTTTGGAGAAATCCTCGAGCGCGTTCAGGTCGACGACGCACCCTCGCACCTTCGCTTCGCTCTCGAGTCGTTGCACTGCACCGGGATCGCGGTCGACGACGGTCACGTGAAAATCAGGCGTCTGCGCCAGGTCTTTGACGATCGCTCCTCCCACCAGTCCGCCGCCTAGCACGCTGATCTGCATCGCACACCGTTCTTTCTCTGCGCTAGCTGCGCCGCGTCAGGCTGGCGTAGCCCCACGCCAGCGCCAGCACAATGGAGCCGTAGACCATCTGCTGGATGGCCTGGCCTACGTTGAGGAAGGTCAACAACGAGTTCAACACGCTGAGGATCAGCGCGCCGAGAATCGTGCCGCTGTAGCCGCCCATGCCGCCGAAGATCGAGGTGCCGCCGATCACGGCGGCGGCCACCGAAGGCAGCAAAAACGCGCCGGCCAACTGCAGGTCGACGGCGCCGGTGCGCCCCGCCAGCAGGATGCCCGCAATCGCCGAGAGGACGCCGGAGAGCATGTAGGCGCTGAGGCGCACCTGCCAGACGCGCACGCCCGCCAGCCGCGCCGCCGTCTCGTTGTCGCCGATGGCGTAGATCAGCCTGCCCCAGCCGGAGCGGCGCAACAGCCAGATCAGTGCAATGGCGACGCCGCCCCACACCAGCACGCTGTAGGGGACGCTGCCCATCCACGAGCCGCCCCCCAGCAGCCGGATGAAGGGCGCCACCTGCGTCGAGCCGGCCAGCACCGTCTGCGTCCAGGCCGTGAAGAGCCCTAGCAAGATGCTCGACATCGCCAGCGTCATGATCAGCGGATTGACGCGGAAGATCGCTACGCCGACGCCGTTCATGCTGCCGACGATCAGCCCCACCAGCAGCCCCATCAGGATGGCGATGGCCGCGCCGTTGGGCGATTGATTGGCGGCCACGTAGGCCGCGCCTGTGGCGATCATCGTCACCGAAAGGTCGATGCCGCCCGTGAGCATCAGCACCGTCTGCGCCGCCGCCAGGATGCCCAGTGGGGCGGCCTGCAACAACGTGTTGCGAACGCCGCTCACCGAGAAAAAGCCAGGCTGAATGGCGCTCGTCACCAGAAACAGAAGCACGAAGACGCCGGCCAGCACCGCCAACGGATTCTCCTCCGCCCACCGCTGAAAGGATCGTTCTTTGCCGGCGCGGCCTTGAACTACGCGCGATTCACTGCTCATGATCTCCGCTCCCGCAAGAAGGCGACCAGGCCGCCGAACATCATCACGCCTGCGATCAGGACGCCCTGAATGACCTGCGCATTGTTGGAGTCGACGCGCATGGCGATCAGGATTGGATTTAACATAATTAGCGTCACCCCGGTCGCCACCACGCCGAAGACGTTGCCGACGCCGCCGGTCAAGGCGACGCCGCCCAACACGACTGCGGCCACGCTGTTCAGCGTGGCGTTGGCGCCAATTGCGAAGCGAGGGTCGCCCGTGCCCGTGAGCGCCACCATGGCGAGTCCGGCCAGGCCGGCCATGGCGCCGCCGATGCCATAGGCGACGATCTTCGCCCGTCGCACGTCGAGGCCGGCCAGTTGCGCCGCCGTCTTATTGCTGCCTACGGCGTACAGCGAAAGGCCGACCCGCGTCGTGCGCGACCAGATCGCCACCAACGCGCCAGGGATCAACAGCATCAGGAGCGGCGGCCAGTAGGAGCCGCCCACGCCGCTGGGCGAGCCGGTGAAGAGCCAGCGCATCTCCGGCGCGGTGCCGCCGCCTGGAGAGGGTAGAATCCACAGTGCGAGTCCGGACCAGATATAACCCGTCGCCAGGGTGACGACGATGTCCGGCACGCCGGAGAGGGTGATGACAAAGCCGACGAGCGCGTTGAGTAGAGCCAGGCCGGCGACGATTCCCAGTGCAATCAACACGACAGTGGGCAGCGGCTGGCCTGCCATGAAGCGGGCGGCGATCACATTGCTCAGCAACAGCAGGGCGCCCAGGGAGAGGTCGATGCCGCCGGAGATCACGATGATCGCCTGGCCGATGGCCAGGTAGACGAGCGGCAGGCTGTTCTTGGTGATCGATGTAATTTGAAAGGGGCCGAACACAGGGATCAGCGTGCTGTACCAGAGCACCAGTGCGCCGAGCAACAGCCAGACGCCTAGCGCCCAGCTGTTGCGAAACAGGATGCGCAGCGCTGGATTTCGCATAGCCACACTAAACGCCATTACACCCCAACCTCCAATCCATGGGCAGCCTTTAAAAGAGAAGACTCCGTAGCCGTTGCGGCGTCCTGTTCATCGACAATGCGACCATCGTGCATGACCAGCGCCCGGTCGCACACCAGGCCGATCTCAGCCAGCTCGCTGGTGTAGAGCACGATGGCTGCGCCTTGGGCCGCCAGTTCGCGCAGCAGGGCGTAAATCTCGCGTTTGGTCTGGATGTCGATGCCGCGCGTCGGATCGAAGCAGAGCAGCGTGCGAAAACCGCTGACCAACCAGCGACCAAGCACGACCTTTTGCTGGTTGCCTCCGGAGAGCCTGCGCACCTGCGACGCCGCGCGCACGTCGATCGACAGCCGCTCAATGGCGCGCTGCACACGTGGACGCTCGTCCGCCGGGATGCGCAGCCAACGGCGCAGATGGTTGAAAAGCGGCAAGGCAAGGTTGTGATGGACGGACTGATTGGGCAACAGCGCAATCAGCCGGTCGCCCGGCACCAGCACCACGCCTCGTCGCACTGCGTCGTAGGGGGAATGGAAACGACAGGGCTTGCCGGCGACCAGAATTTCGCCTGCAACTGGTCGTCGAGCGCCCGAGAGTAGATCGAACAGCCGATCCTGCCCCTGTCCTTCCAGCGCCACCAGGCCGAGAATCTCACCGGAGCGCACTGCAAACGAAACCCCGCGCACGTGATGGCGGTCGGCCAGTCCCCGCACCTCCAGCGCCGTCTCGCCGAAGCGACGGGTCGCTGCCGCGTCCTGGGTTGTTTTCAGCATAGGCTCCACCGAGGCGCCGAGCATTGCCTCAACCAGTTGATGTTCGTCGACCTCCGCCGTGACCAGTTCGGCCACGTTGCGACCGTCGCGCAGGATCGTGGCCTGATCGCAGATGCGCATCACCTCGGCCAGACGATGGGTGATCAACACCGCCGATTTGCCCTGCGCCCGCCACTCGGCCAGCAGGTCGAAGACGCGCTCCGCCTGATCCGCCGTCAAGGCCGCCGTGATTTCGTCGAGCAGCAGCACATGAGGGTCGCGCGCCGCTGCGCGCGCCAGGTCTACGATGCGCAGCGTCTCCAGCGGAAGCTCCCGCACCAGCGCGCCCAAATCGAGTTTGCCAAGGCCGAATCGCTCGAGCCAGGCGTGAAATTTGGCGTTATCGATCCGGCTCAGGCGCAAGTTGTGCGCCACGGTGAGGTCTGGGATCAGCGCTGGGTCCTGAAACACGGTCGCAATGCCGGCGGCGATGGCGTCGGCGGGCGTATGGAACTGCACTACCCGACCTTCGACGTACACCTTGCCGGCGTCGGCAGGCTGAACGCCGGCAAGGATTTTCACGAGCGTGCTTTTGCCTGCGCCATTGGCGCCGAGGAGAGCATGAATCTCACCCCGGCGCACCGTCATATCGACGCCGCGCAGCGCCACCACCGGCCCATAGGCTTTGGCGACGCCCTGCGTGGCGAGCAACACTTGCGATTGATTCATGGGTGGTTGCGTAGCATGGGTTGCGTGTTGCGTGGTGCGTGTTGCGTCAATCCACCACACAACACGCACCACGCAGCCTATCTCATTCTTTACTCGCCCGGGCCTTTGCACGCAGAGACGTCGGCGCTGCCGTTGTAGAGGGTGTACGGCTCGATGTCGACGTAGGTGCTCCAGCCGGGTTGTTCATCCGGCGCGTAGATCGCTTTCAGCTCTTCCAGGTTGTTGACATTGTCGAAGAGTCTAGGCGTCAAGAGGGTGACGCGTTCCGGATTCTTGCCGGTGAGAGCGTCGAGAGCAATCGCCGTGCCGACGGCGCCGATGGCCGGCGGGTTGGTGACGGCCGCGCCGATCAGCCCTTGATCCTTGAGTTCGATCAGTTGCTTGACGAAGCCGTTGTTGTCTGCGCCGACGATCGGGACGAAGGGCACGTTGGCGGCCTGGAACTGCTCCACAACGGTGTAGTCGATGCCCGAAGTCCAGATGCCGTCGATCTCGATGGTCGTGATCAGATCGAGCGCCTGCTGTGCGCCGGTCGAGGGATCCCAGTTGGTGAAGGTTTCGGCTACGACTTCAATCTCCGGGTACTTGGCCAGCGCCTCCAGGAAGCCGTTGTGGCGGTCGGTGTCCGCCGGCACGCCGTCGATGCCGCGCATCTCCACGACTTTCCCCTTGCCGCCCAGCGTCTCAAAGAGCCACTCGGCGCCGATGCGGCCGTAGGCGGTCTGGTCGTTGGTCGCAATATAGGCCCCTTCTGCGCTGACTGCCTGATCCACCGCCACGACGACGATGCCCTGGGCGATGGCGGCCTCAAGCACGGCGTTCAACGCATCGCGGTCGCTCGGGTTGAGGATGATGGCGTCCACGCCCTGCGAGATCAGGTTCTCCAGGTCGGCGATCTGCTCGGTGGGGCCGGCGTTGCGGTTGGCGATGATGAGGCGATCCACCAGGCCGCTGGCCCGAGCCTGCGCCTTGATGGAGCAGATCATCTGCTCGCGCCAGGCGTTGCCGACGAGCGTGTTGCTGACGCCCAGCACAAAGCCACCCTCTTTAGCGGGCGCTTCCGCCGCAGGCGCAGTTGGAGCAGCCGGCGCCGCCCCAGGCGCCGGCGCCACGCAGCCGCCCACCAGCAGGGCCAACAGCACCAGCACACTCCCGATCAGATAGATTCGATTGCGTTGCTTCATACGTTTTCCTCCTGTTTCCTTTCTATGCGTTGTTTAGAAAATGTTGCCATCAGGGGTTGTTACGCCGACGATAGGGGAGCGTCCCTGATGTGAGTGCACAGATTGTCTGGGTAGAGCTACAAAACGGTTGTAAAATCTCGGGCGGCTTTAGCGTCTCGCAAGCCCTACGGAAGCTCAAATTGATGAAAGTACAGGAATTCTAAAAAAGTCTACCAGAGCATCAAAATTCTGTCATCTTGCGAAAACGTAAACAAAGAGCGCTTTCAAGCTACGCCCAATTGCAACAGCCGCGCCGGCGTCTTCCCCATCATCGCCTCAATCTGCGAACTATCCAGCCCGCGCTCGCGCAGCCAGGGCAGAAAACGCCACAGGATGTAGGTCAACCCAGGGCCGCCCCAGCCGCCGTAGGCGGGCCAGTAGGAAGCGCGCGCCAGGTCGCCGGAGAGGCAGAGTTGATCGCCGTAGCCTTCGGCCACCATGGCGAGGATCAGTTCGATGCGCCGGCTGTCCGGCAGATATTTTTCCTTGCCGATCTGGTCAACGCCCAAATTGGCGCCGGTTTGAGCCACGCTGCGCCAATAGTCCAACTCCGGCTTATGGTCAAGATGGCCGACCAGGATGCGCTCCGGGGACACGCCCTCGCGGCGCAGCAGCTCGATCTGCTCGAGCGCCATCGTGCCCTTCTCCGTGTGCGTGCTGATCAGCGCGCCGGTCTCGCGATGGGCGCGGCCCGCCGCCCGAAAGACCTTCTCCTCCGCCGGCGTGATGGCGTTCAGGCTGGAGCCGGCCTTGATCACGCCTGCGCGCACGCCGGCGCCGTCGATTCCTTCCTCGATCTCGCGGATCATCTCATCCGCCAGCTCGTTCACCGTGCGCTCCTCCACCCAGCGGCGACAGAATTTGTCCTTGAGCCAGCCGGTCGTGCAGATGATGTGCACGCCGGTCGCCGCCGAAATTTCGCGCAGCGCCTGCGGGTCGCGGCCGTAATCGCGCGGGGTCATCTCCACCAGCGCCCGCCCGCCCGCCAGAAAGAAACTGGTCAGCTCCCGCGTCGCAGCTGCGATGCTCTCCATGGCCAGGTCGCGATCGGCGACGTCGGCGGGTGGATGCGTGATGACATGCTCGTGCATGTAGGTGAAGCCCAAGGCTGTCGGTTCGATGTCGCCCAGCACCGTGCGAATTTTGCCCATTCTCTTTTCCCTTCCTTGCTCATCTCACCGTCCAACCGCCGTCGACCGTCAACACTGCGCCGGTGATAAAGCGCGCCTCGTCCGACAGCAGAAAGACCGCCGCACTTGCCACATCTTCCGGCATGCCCATGGCGCCGGTGAGGGGCTGGAGCTGCGTCAGCCGCGCCAGGATCGCCGGGTCTTGCTGGGCGCGACGGCTCATCGGCGTGGCGATCAGCCCCGGCGCAATCACGTTGACGCGCAGCCCCTGCGGCGCATAGTAGGACGCCATCGCTCGAGACAAGCCGATGATTCCGGCTTTGCTGGCCGCGTAGGCGTGCGTGGCGAAGTCTTCGTCGCCGCCCACCAGCCCCAGCACCGAGGCCAGGTTGACGACGGCCCCGCGGCTGGCGAGCAGCGCAGGCGTCGCATACTTGCAGACCAGGAAGACGGTGGTCAGGTTGAGGTCGAGCGTCCAACGCCAGCCCTCGAGCGTGCAACGGTCAACCGGCCCGTCGCCGTGCGCGCGTCCGCTGCCGCCCGCAGCGTTGAAAAGGCCGTCCAGGCGTCTCCAGCGCTCCATGATCTGCGCCACCGCCGCCTCCACCGCGGCCGGCTGCGTGAGGTCGACGGTCACGGGCAGCGCCTGGTCGGCGGCGAGGCGGCTGCACGTCTCCTGCAAGCCGTCGGCGGCGACGTCGAAAAGCGCCACGCGCGCGCCTTCCGCTGCACAACGCAGCGCCGTGGCTCGACCGATGCCGCTCGCCGCGCCGGTGACCAGCACGACCTTGTCCGCCAGCCGTTCCGTCACCGTGCACCTCCGGGCGGGCAGCCGTAGACCTGCGCCACGCGCGCCCGATAGTCGTCGTAGGTGCGCTCGAACAGATCGGCGGAGGCTTCGGCGCCGATCAACGCTGCGCTCGTCAACACCAGCGGCGGCTGGCCTCGCTTCACCAGCTCCTCCGCCACGAGGCATTTGAGCATATTCACCACCGCCACGTAGCCGATCGACGAGCCCGGCCCCACCGGCGTCTCCAGACCCTCGATGGTCACCATGGCGTCCCCCACCGGCGAACAGTTGTCGATGGTGACGTCGGCGATGTCGGAGAGTCGTTTTCCAGAGGAGTGGCGCACCGGAGAAGCCAGGCTGTGCGCCAGCGAGACCACGGCGATCACCGGCAGGCCGCGGCGCTTGGCCCCCAGCGCCACGTCGATCACGACGCCGTTGACGCCGCCGTTGGAGAAGACGATCATGCTGTCGTGCGCATGAAAGACAAAGTTGCGCAGGATGACCTCGCCGAAGCCTTCCAGCTTTTCCAGAAACATCGCCTGGCGCTGGCCGTTGGCGCCGACGACCTGCGTGTGGTTGGTGAGCGAAAGCTCCACAATCGGATGAAAGCCGGGAAAGCTCCCGTGCCGCGGAAACATCTCTTCGACAGGAATGCGCGAGTGGCCCGTGCCGAAGAGATGCACCAGCCCGCCGGCCGCAATCGAGTCGGCGCAGATGCGGGCCGCAGCCTCGATGGCGGGCGTCTGCGTCTCACGGATTTGCGTCAGGATGCGCTGCGCCGCCTCTAGATAGCGCAGCGCCGGCGAGGTCGAAGACTTTTCCACGATTTCACTCATGGCGTTACTTTCCTTCGCAACTTGTCTTTTGATGATTTAACTCTTTACTCGATCAGTGGCACGACGCGTCTTTCACGCGCGCTTAACACGGCTGTATCAACGATCTGCTGGCCGATGCGACAAATAGGGATCGACAACGGCCCGTGCACCGGTTCACCCGTGCGTAGGCTGTGCACAAAGTTCTGGATCGGATTCTGAAAAGGCGGCTTCAGCTCGTCGACCGGCAGCACCTGGCCTTCTGGATGCGCCCGCGTCTGCACGCGGATCGTCGGCTCATAGTCATAAGAGCTGATCGTTCCTTCTGTGCCGACGATCACGAAGCCACACTTGGGCTGCGGCTGATGCGTCCAGGGGTCGGTGAAGGTGCCCCAGCGCGTCTCGAATTTGGAGAGGCCTTTGGCGTAGCGCGCCACTGTAACGCTGTGCTCATCGACTTCAAGGCCGGGAGGCTCATAAACCATTGTCATGACCTCGATCGGTTTGTCGCCGCCGTGAAACCAGGTGCCCAACGTTGCGCCGTAACCTAAGTAATCGAGCAGCGAGCCGCCGCCCATGTCGCGGCGATAAAACCAGCTTTCACGCTTGCGCCGCTCCGCCTCTTCAGGTGCAACTTCCACTTTGTCGGCCAGGTGATAGAGCGGCCCACGGTTGCCGTCGTAGTAGTGCACCTCGATCACCTCGCCGATCACGCCTTCATCGATCAGCCGTTTGGTGGTGACATGCGGAGGATACCAGGCCAGCGGCCAGTTGATCACCATCTGTTTGCCCGTCGCAGCGACAGCCGCGATCATGCGATCCGCCTCGGCTAGCGAAGCTGCAAACGGCTTTTCGACCAGGATGTGCACGCCGTAGGGGGCTACGCGTTCGACCCAAAGCCCATGGGTGGCTGTGGCCGGGCAGAGAATGACGAAGTCCGGCTGCGTTGCTTCCAGGCACTGGCGGTAATCGGTGAAGATACGGTCATCGGGAATGGAGAAGTTGCGCGCGGCGGCGACCATCCGTTCCGGCTGTTCGTCGCAGATGCCGACAATTTCAACGTCCGGGTGTTCATACGCCTGACGCAATAGATCGCCCATGTGCATGTGGTCAAAGTTAATGCCGACGACTTTGAGTTTTGACATGACACACTTCCCTTCTATGGGCTCCCAAAACATTTCCTGATTTTTCTTTCATATCACGCCGGAGGTGAGGACTACGTGGGCGCCTTTCACGACACCGGGTGCGGCTGTGAGCCACACGTTTCCGGCGCACCGTAAAAACCTGGAAGTCAGCCATTCTGATTGGGCAGGCGATGCACCTCGCCTGGACGCTTTGGCTGGCGATCGCGCGCGCTGCCAATGGCGGCGAAGGCCAGCGCCAGGCTGCGAAGGTTATCCGCAGCGTTATTGTAAGGCGAGCGCTTTTCCTCGATGGCGCAGAGCAACTCCGCCATTGCACCGTGAAAGCCGTCTGGGAACCAGTGTCCCTTCAGGATAGGGGAGGCGACGCCTTGCGCCGTGAACAGTTGCACCGTCTGCTCCTGCAAATTGGGGCCGCTGCTCATCGCCGTTCCCTGCGTCCCGACCAGGTAGGTGCGGTCATGGTGGCCGAATTTCGTGACAGCGTTGAAACTGAGCGTCGCCTGCGCCGCCGGATAGTCCACGAGCACATGGGCGAGCATTGGCGGCCGCGGGCGTTGCTGGCGCGTGCGATTGACGGCAGCGAAAACCTGCTGTGGCTCTTCCTCGCCGAAGTAACAGGTCAACATATCGAACCAGTGGATGGCGAAATCGTAGAGCACCAGATCCGCGATGTCGTTGAAGGGTGTGTCCACCACCCACGAATGATCCCAGTGGACGGAAAGGTCGGCGCTGGTGAGCTCGCCCAACAGGCCCGCTGCAACCGCCAGGCGCAGATAGGCGACGTGCGGCGCCCAGCGGCCGTTCTGGTTGACGGCCAGTTGCACTCCTTGCTTTGCGGCCAGCTCACATAGGCGTGCGCCGACGTCCAGATCGAGCACGAAGGGTTTCTGACTGAGCACATGTTTTCGCGCCAACAGTGCAGCCTCGATCAACGGCACGCGTTCGGCGGGATGGGTGGCGATATCCACCACCTCGATGTCATCTCGGCGCAGCAGCTCGCAGGAGTCAGTGTAAACGGCGGCGTCTGGATAGAACGCTGCGCGACGCTCTTCTGCGCGTTCCCGAAATCGATCGCACAGCGCCACGACGTTGTATCCTGCGGAGCGATAGGCGGCAAGATGGTGCGCCGTGATGCCGCCGCAGCCGATCAGACCGATGGCGGGGCGGTAGCGCTGGGGGTCGCGCGGCCGGTAGGGCAAGTCCGGCGCCGTAAACGTCATCTGTGCGCTTTCGCGTGCACCACTGTAAACGTCCGGCTCCACCTGCAATCTTTCTTGATTCTTTTCAAGCGAGGTCTTCTGCACCATGACGCCTCCCCTCTATGTCATCGCAAACAATTCTTTCCCCGACGCCCGCTCCGCCGCCCAGAGCGCCGCGCCGATGGCGCCGGCGTCCGGGCCCAGCGCGGCCTGCACGATGCGCACGCGGTCGACCGGGATGGCGCGGCAGCGCTCGCGCACGATGGCGCGCACGGGCGCCAGCAGCTGCTCGCCGAGATTGGCCACGCTGCCGCCGAGAATCACGCACTCAGGGCTGAGCGCCGTGACCATGTTCGCCACGCCGGCGCCCAGATATTTCGTCACGTGCGCCAGGATCGACTGCGCGGTGGCGTCGCCCATTGCGGCGGCCTGTCCGACCAGCGCAGGGGTCACACGGGCGGGATCGCCGTCCGCAAGCTGCAGCAACAGGCTGTCCGGCGCCTCCGCCAACCGCTGCACCGCCAGCTTCTGAATGGCCACGCCGCTGGCGTAGGTCTCCAGGCAGCCGCGGTTGCCACACGTGCACAGCGGCCCGTCGGGGTCCATGGTCAGATGGCCGATCTCTCCCGCTGTGCCGTCGATGCCCCAGAAGAGCCGTCCGTTGATGGCGATGCCGCCGCCGACGCCCGTGCCTAGCGTGAAGCCGACCACCGTCTGCGCGCCGCGACCCGCGCCGAGCAGCGTCTCCGCCAGCACGAAGGCGCGCGCGTCGTTGATCAGCCACACGGGGCGCCCTAACGCCTCCTGCAGGAACGGCCCCGCCGGCACGTTGCGCCAGGCGCCCGCCAGGTTGGGCAAGAAGTGCGTGTAGCCGGTCTTCAGGTCATAGACGCCGGGCACGCCGAGTCCGATGGCGGCAAGCTCCGCCACTGCAAGGCCGGCATCAGCGCAGGTTCTTTCCACCAGCGTCGCCATGCGTCGCAGCACCGCCTCCGGCCCTTCGTGAGAATCGGTCGGCGCGGCGGCGCGCGCCAGCGTGCGTCCGCTTTCGTGTTCGAGAATCGTCACAGCGATCTTGGTGCCGCCGAGGTCAACGCCCGCCAGGATCATCCTCGCTACTCCGCGCCGGAGAAGAGCGCGCCGTCTGCGCGCAGCTGTTGTTGCAACCGGGCGATCGGCACACTGCGCACGAGGCCCTCGTTTTGCAGCGCCATCGCCGCCGCCGTTCCGGCGGCCTGTCCCATCGCCATGCACTGCCCCATGCTGCGCACCGAGGCGTGGGCGTCGTGCGTCGCTGAAAGACAGCGGCCGGCGACCAGCACGTTGGCGAGCGTCTGCGGGAGCAGGCTGCGGAAAGGAATGTCGTACGTTGCGCCGGGGGGCAGATACTCCCAGCGCGTGTCGCTGCCGGGGTGGTGGTCCTCGATGGGCGCGCCGCACTGGGCGATGGCGTCGGGAAAATGGCGGGCGTTGAGCACATCCTCGCGCGTCAGGCGATAGTCGCCGTAAACGCGGCGCGTCTCGCGCACGCCGATCTGTGTGCTGAAATTGATCAGGTAGGCGTTTTCGTAGCCGGGGATGCGTTCGCGCAGGAAGCGCACGTACTCCATCGCCTGCTTGCGGCCTTCGACCTCGGCCTTGGTCAGCTCGACCGGGTCGGTGGCGTCGACGTAGGCGACGCGCGTCATGTTGGTAGCGACGACGCCGCGCAGCGGCGTGCGGTGGACGCTGCCCTCCTCGCGGGGCAACCGGTATTCGCCGCTGAGGTTGGCCTCCTTCATCAGCCGCACCAGGTCTGCGCGTTTGACCTTGAGGGCGCGTTCTTCGTCGACGTTGCCGAGCCGGAAGGTCGTGGTGAGCGACTGGGCGGGCCCATCTTCGCCCGCCAGCTGGAAGGGCGCGCCAGCGCGAAAGCAGAGGTCGGCGTCCCCTGACGCGTCGATGAAGACCTTGCCGGTGATCCAGCCCAGCCCGCTCTTGCCCGCCACCAGCAGGCCCGTCACGCACTCGCCCTCCTTGCGCACATCGACGCAGAAGGTGTGCAGACGCAGGCGCACGCCCGCCTCCAGCGCCGTCTGCTCCCACACCACCTGCAGGGTGGGCGGGTCGTAGGTGACGGCCTGCCCTGCGCCGTAGCTGCTGGGGCGCTCGATGACCATGCCGTAGCGTCGCAGCCGCTCGACAATCTCCCATGGAATGCCGCCCACGACGCGCCGCGCATCGTTGCCGGGGATGTAGAAACCGTAAAACGAATCCAGCACCATGGTGGAGGTGCCGCCGAGAAAGCCGTAACGCTCCACAAGCAACGTGTCGGCGCCGGCGCGCGCTGCGGCGATGGCGGCCGTGCATCCTGCGCACCCCGCGCCCAGCACGACGACTTCGGCGCTGTCGAAGACCGGGAATTGCATGGGGAATCTTCCTTGTTAGAAATTTGTTCTGTATTTTGAATATACTCTAGTCGATTTTTGGGCGTTTGTCAAGGAGGTTTCACGCAATTTATACAAATAATAGAATATTTTATAGCGCCTGATCATCGAAGAAGGAAAGAGATGAGTTGCGCAACAAAATACGGGGGCATTGACATTCCCTCGGCGACATGTTACCCTTGAACAAGAGAGTGTTCAATATTTTGAATTTTATGCACGATGGCGTCAAAAACGGGGAGGCTCATGACGACGCTGGCGGGAAACCAGGATCACCGCATCACGGCGCAGGCGTTCATGACGCGACAGGGGCGGATCGTCGTTGAGCTGGCGCGCGTGTTGGTCGAGATGAAACCCGGCGATCGCCTTCTGCCGGTGCAGGAGTATGTCGAACTCTTTCACGTCGGCGCGGGCACCGTGCAGAATGCTCTGGACTATCTTCAGGACAGCGGCGCAGCGCAGCTCGAGGCGCGCGGTCGGCTGGGAACATCGATTGCGATGCTGGATTACATCCGCCTGTGGCGGCTCGGCTATCAGCGGCCAATGGTCGGCGCTTTGCCGCTGCCTTATTCTCGCCACGTGGAAGGGCTGGCGACGGCGCTGTACGCTCAATTCGCCGAAGCTGGCGTGGAGCTGACCTTGCGCTTCATGCGCGGCTCATCGCAGCGCCTGCAGGCCCTGGCGCAGGGAACAGTCGACTGGGCGCTGCTGTCGAGGTTCGCCGCGGAGACGGCAACGGCGCACGGGTTTACGGTGACGACGGTCGTGGCGTTGGGCGAATACACCTATCTGGCGGGCCACGTGCTCCTGCTGCGGGATCCCTCGGCTACGGGCTTACGCGACGGCGATCGCCTGGGCGTCGACTTCCTCTCTTCAGACCATACCTATATTTCGCGGGCGGTGAGCCGAGGGCGACGCGTCGAGCTGATAAGCATCCAGTATGACCAGGCGCTGGATTTGCTCGCCGCCGGCGCCATCGACGCCGTGGTGTGGACAAATCCGGAAACGCCCGCCGCACTCGACCATGTGGCGATGACGCCATTGACGACGGACGACGATCCGATGCTGCCGGCGCTCGGCGAGGCCGTGCTGGTCGCCGATCCGGCGCGACCGGCCGCCGCTAATCTGCTCCAGGCGCTGCTCGACGTTCCAGCGCTGCTCGAGATTCAACGCGCGGTGGTCCAGCGCACGCGCGTCCCCAGCTACTGAACAAGCCTTCTCCCCTGAGCGGGTATACGGTGAAGCGAGGCGCCGGGTAGCCACTGGGTCTCGGTGCGCGTCTACAAGAACGGCGTGCTGATCGGCGCCGGGCCGACGACGAGCTTCTTCGTCAACCGCGGCGGGCGCATCGGCGCCTGGCACCACCAGCCGCCGGCGCGCGCTTCGACGACTTCGGCGGCGGCGACACGCCCGCCAGCAGGGTCGGCGGCGCCGCCGCCGAAGAAGCTTGGCTCGCCATCAATAACTGGCTCTACCTTCCCGCCGTCCAATAGTATTATTCATAACAGAACGCAATGCAGACGGATTCATTATTTGGAGGCCAACATGACGCAACTGTTCCTTGTCCGTTTTCACGATCCCGCCCTGGGCTCCCGTGTAGGTGTGCAAATTGGCGCTACTGTCCACGATGTCACAGAGGAGGTTGGTTCTGTGGCGATGTGGCTGCGCGCAAGCGCAGGCCGCGTCGACGCCGCCATCGCCGATCTGCGCCAGGCCGTTCATTCCTCGCCCTATACTGTTCCCACAGACGCGCTCAACCACGAGCCCGCACCGGATCGCCTGCACTGGTTGCCGCCCGTCGACGCACAAGACGTGTGGGCTGCTGGCGTTACTTACGAGCGCAGCCGTATCGCCCGTCAGGAGGAAGCAAAAGATGGCGGCGACGTCTATGCACGCGTCTATGTGGCCGAGCGTCCCGAACTCTTCTTTAAGGCGCGCGGCCCGTGGGTGGTCGGCCCATATGATCGGGTGGGCATCCGCCATGATGCAACCTGGAATGTGCCGGAGCCTGAGCTGGTGCTCATAATCAATCCGGCACTAGAGATCGTTGGTTTCACCATCGGCAGCGATATGAGCAGCCGCGATATCGAAGGCGAGAACCCTCTCTATCTGCCCCAGGCCAAAATCTACACGCGTTCTTGCGCTTTAGGACCGGCCATTGCTCTTGGCAAAGTGGATAATGTGTGGCCAGCGAAGCGCATTGCAATGCAGATTGTCCGCAACGGTGCTGTAGTGTTCAGCGGTGAGACCCACACCGGTAAAATTCGCCGTCGACCAGACGAATTGGTCGCTTATCTGGGACGCGCTCTGAAGTTTCCTGATGGCGTGGCGTTAATGAGCGGAACCGGCATCGTACCTGAGGACACCTTCACGTTGACCGCTGGTGATGAGGTGCAGATCACCATCGAGGATGTGGGAACTTTACGAAATGTGGTGGCGGTGGTGTAAACAACAACGTCGCCGGTCCGATCTGCCATGCAGCGTGTATGCATCTGGGCGCCCATATCCCCAATCTCTTTTTTGTGGAGTCGGTCCGCGCATTTTATAAAACTTATTTTCCGATTTTGAGCACACTGGAAGTCACCGTGTGCGACGGTCATTTGCCCATTCCAGAAGGTCCAGGTTTGGGCGTGTCTCTGCGTGAAGAGGCGCTTCACCGTTCTGACCTGACTTACAAAGTTTCAGATGGTGAAGGGCTTGCAAAAGGACGTCGCACCATGGGAGATCACTGGGCGGTGGAAGAAATTCGGTAGACGAATTTCAAACTTGCGCATCTCCTTGCCTCCCGCTACGATTTTCCCATGGCATACGAACGCTTCGAGTGGCTCGAAATTCCTGAGCAGCCCACGACGCCTGCGAAGAAGTCGAAACCGCCCGCCGAGGCGAGGGTGGGCAAGCGTTGCCCGCAGTGCGGCTGGCTGGATGAGGAGACGGCGCTGAGCTGTTTTCGCTGCAGCTACCGCTACAACGTCGATCACTCCATGGCCGAGCGCATCGCCCAGCTCGGCGTCCGGCTGCCGCCGCGCGTGATCGAAACCAGACAGAACCTGGAGAATTTCTTCCGCATTCACGGGCGCGCGCGGCCGCCGGAGTCGCCGACGGTGCATCAGCTGCGCGTGCAGGCGGAGGCGCTGCGCCTGAGCCGGGGCTTCGACCGCCTGCTCTGCCTCGATGAGATTGTCGTGGAGCATTACGAACATCAGCTCGACGCAGCGCTGCGCGCGCTGCGCGAGATGCGCGGCCGCGCGCTGCTTGCGGACGAGGTCGGCCTCGGCAAGACGATCGAAGCCGGCATCGTCATGAAAGAGCTGATCCATCGCGGGTTGGTGCGCACCGTGCTGGTGTTGACGCCCGCCTCGCTCACCGAGCAGTGGCGCGAGGAGCTGGAGACCAAGTTTGGAGAAACCTTCACCGTGATGGAGCAGCCCTCGGCGTGGCGGGCGGCGGCGCAGGCCGAACATGGACGCTGGATCGCCAGCCTCGACCGCGCCAAGCTGGCGCATCAGCGCGAGGCGATCCTCAGCCGCGACTACGATCTGCTCATCGTGGACGAGGCGCACAAGCTCAAGAATCGCAGCACGCTGGCCTGGGAGTTCGTCAATCAGATTCGCAAGCGCTACGTGCTGATGTTGACCGCCACGCCGGTGCAGAACGATCTGATGGAGCTCTACAGCCTCATCACCATCCTGGCGCCGGGGCAGTTGGGCACGGTGCGCGCCTTCCGTCGCCACTTCCTCGACAGCTATGACCCGCGGCAGCCGCGCAACGCCGCCTCGCTGCGCCGCCTTCTCAACGACGTGATGATCCGCAACCGGCGCAGCAAGGTCAACGTGCATTTCCCTCGCCGCCAGGCCGCCATCTACCACCTGGAGCTGAGCGAGGCGGAGTGGACCCTCTATCGCGAGGTGACCGAGTACATTCGTCGGCGCTTTCGCGACGGCGACAGCGCCAAACATCTGCGCCTGACGCTGCTGACCCTGCAGAAGGAGCTGAGCAGCAGCCCCCAGGCGCTCGCCCACACCCTGCGCAGGATGCTCGCCGACCCGGCGCACGGCGAAAAGGTGCGCGGCGAGCTGCAGCGCTTCCTGGAACTGGCCGAAGCGATTCCCGAGAGCCGCAAGATGCGGGCGGTGTTCGAGATTCTCGACCGCTTTCCGGGCAAGTTCCTGATCTTCACCGAATATCGCCAGACGCAGGAGAGTATCCTGCACGCGTTGCATCGACGAGGCGTCCAGGCGGTCGGCTTTCACGGCGGGATGGATATTCACCAGAAAGAGGCGGCGGTGGCCCTTTTTCGCAAACCGGACGCAGAAGGCGGCGCTCGCGTGCTGGTGAGCACGGAGAGCGGCGCGGAGGGGCGCAACCTGCAATTCTGCCACCAGCTCATCAACTACGACCTGCCCTGGAATCCCATGCGCGTCGAGCAGCGCATCGGTCGGCTCCATCGCCTGGGCCAGGAGCACGACGTCACCATCTTCAACCTGAGCTGCAACGACACTATCGAAGCGCACGTGCTCGATCTGCTGGCGCGCAAGATTCGCATGTTCGAGCTGGTGATCGGCGAGCTGGACATGATTCTCGGCCACATCGACGGCGCCAAATCCTTCGAGGAGCTGCTACGCGAGGCGTGGGAAAGCGCCGCCAGCGAAGAGGATCTGCGCAGTCGCCTTGCCAGGCTGGGCGATGTGCTCGTCCAGGCGCGCAATGAGTATGAACGGGTGCGCGAGGCCAATCGGCTGCTGGACTGGGCGCTGGAGGGCTGAGGCGAATCCTTTCCGGCGCCTGCATCCTCCGTTGCAGCGACGGAGGGCTTTTGCAAGAAAATCTCGATTTGGAAAAGCGCCGCTGCTGCTTCTATAATTTCTGCACTATCTTCGGTCGGAAGCTACAATCGACAACTGGGTCGACAGGATTTGAGTCGCCCGGCGTCATCGACCGAAGCTCGCGGTGTAGCTCTGCACCGCTGCATTCTACTTGGTTTTACAATTTGCTTTTCCAGTTCAAACATTATCACCACGAAGAAAGGAAGGTGCACATGCGCAATGCTCGTTTTCTTCTCTTGTTTGCTGCGCTGATTGCGCTTTTGACGGCCTGCGTCGCTCCTGCGCCGGCGGGTGCGCCGGCGGCCCCTGCTGCGCAACCGGCGCCGGCTGAAGCGCAGCCTCAGCCCACCGGCGGTCAGGTCGTGATCGCCCCAGGCCAAACCATCCGCATCGGCGGTTCGTTTGCGCTGACCGGCCCTATCCCAGACCCCGGCAAGGACATCCGCCAGGCGGCTGAAATCGCCATCGACGACCTCAACGCCGCCGGCGGCGTCGAAGGCTTCCTCTTTGAGCTGGTCGCCGAGGACGGCGCCTGCTCCGGCGACCAGGGCACGGTGGTCGGCAACAAATTTGCGGCCGATCCCACGATCGTCGCCGTCACGGGCGGCACCTGCTCCGGCGAGACCTTCGGCCTGAAGCCGATTCTGCAGCGCGCTCGCATTCCCTTCGTCTCCCCCAGCGCCACCAACCCCGCCATCACCGATCCGGAGTGCGACGTCTGCAACCGCGTGGCGCTCAGCGATGCGCTGCAGGGCGAAGTGGACGCCGACTTTGTCTACAACCAGCTCGGCCTGCGCAAGGTCGCGGTGATGCACGACAATTCCGACTACGGCAAAGGCCTGGCGGAGATCTTCCAAAACGCCTTCATCAGGCTGGGCGGCGAAGTCACCAACTTCGAGGGCGTCCAGGTGGGCGACACCGACTTCCGCGCCGTGCTCGCCAAGATCGGCGCCAACCAGCCGGAGCTGATCTTCTTCGGCGGCTACTCGACCGAGGCGGCGCTGATCGCGCAGCAGATGAAGGAGACGGCCGGCCTCGAGAACGCCAAATTCATGAGCGACGACGGCGCCTACACGCAGCAGTACCTGCAGGCGGCCGGCGCAGCCGCAGAAGGCACCTACATGTCCTTTGTGGCCGGCGACGCCCAGGCCGACAAACTGGCGGAGTTCACCGAGAAGTACGTCGCCAAGTTTGGCGTCGAGCCGAGCCAGCTTGGCCCGTTCCATGGCCAGTCCTATGACTCGGTCATCCTGATCGGCGAGGCCATCAAGCGCGTGGCCAAAGTCGATGACAACGGCAACCTGGTGATCGACCGCGAGGAGCTGATCAAGGCCATCCGGGCGACCAAGGGGCTGCAGGGCATCACCGGCACGCTGACCTGCAATGAAATCGGCGAATGCGGCGCCGGCGGCGTGCAGATTTTCATCGTCGAAAACGGCCAGTTTAAGCAGATCGCCGGCTTCGGCATGTAAGGCCAACGCTTCGGACGATTTGTCCTGTCTGCGCAGCAGCGTTGAGACGGCTTCCGCAGCGAGGCTGTTCCAACGCTGCTGTGCAGCAGCTACAGAGAATCCTCATTCAACCGAAAAAGAACTCAAAATATCGTGGCGGTTACAACGTATTCATCCACCTCTGTTCGCTTTCGACAAAAAACGACCACCCGTTGGCTGGTGCGCGGGCTGGGCGTGCTGATCCTCGCACTGGTGGCCTGGCGCGTCGTCACCGTGGGCCTCGCTGAGGGTTATCCGGCCACTTTCTGGATGTCGCAGCTGATCAACGGGCTGGTGCTGGGCGGCGTCTATGCGCTGGTTGCGCTGGGCTATACGCTGGTCTACGGCATTTTGCTGATGATCAACTTCGCCCACGGCGACGTCATGATGATCGGCGGCTTCACCGGCTTTTTCGCCCTGCAATTTTTCATGGCGTTGGGTTGGCTGCAGGGGCCGGCGGCGCTGGTTGCGCTTGCGCTGATCTTGATCGTGGCTGCGGGCATGTTCGGCTCCGTATTGACCGGCGTCACCCTGGAGCGGGTCGCCTATCGGCCGCTGCGGGGAGCGCCGCGTCTGGTGCCGCTGATCAGCGCCATCGGCGCATCGCTCTTCCTGCAATATTCGGTCTTGCTCATTTTCGGCGTCAGCCCGCGCGTCTACCAAAAGCCTGCTTTGATCGAAGGCGGCTTCCGCGCCGGCGGGGTCTTTGTTCCTTATACAGGGCTCATTATCTTTGTGACCTCGCTCTTTTTGATGTTAATGCTGTACTTGATCGTCCAACGCACCAAGCTGGGGCGCGCCATGCGCGCCGTCGCCGAAGATAAGGGCACGGCGGCGTTGATGGGCATCGACGTCGACCGCGTGATCGTCTTCACCTTCATCCTCGGCTCTGCGCTGGCGGGCGCCGCCGGCGTGATGCTGGGTTTTCACAACACGGTGGTCAAGTTCAACAGCGGTTTCATCCCAGGTTTGAAGGCCTTCACCGCTGCAGTGCTCGGCGGCATCGGCAACATCCCCGGCGCCATGGTCGGCGCGCTGTTGCTCGGCGTGATCGAGGCCATCGGGCCGAGCGCACTGGGCATCCCCACCGAATATAAAGACATCATCGCCTTCACCGTGCTGGTGTTGATTCTGATCTTCCGTCCCTCCGGCCTGCTTGGCGAGGTGGTGAGCGAGAAAAGGGCGTGAGGAGTATGCTGCTTCCATCCGTACAAAGGGGCCTTCGCATCGGCGCCATTGCGTTCGCAATTCTGACCTATCTCGTTCTGGTGGGGCTGCCGTTGCGTCTCGGCGACCTCGCCCTTCCCATTTTAGCAGGTGCAATGGCGCTTTTTTTCTGGCTGGCGTTGCGCGGGGGAAAGAGCAAGCAGGATGTATTCAATCGACAGCCTGCGCTGCTCTTCACGGCAGGCCTGAGCGGAGGGCTGACTGCGGGATTGCTGATTGCGGCGTTGCTCGCCGTGTTCGTCAATCTTACGAGCAGCGGGGTTCGCCTTCAGCCCATCTTTGACAAAATGACGCCGCCAAATCTGGCGGCGCTCTACGGCGTCGCCCCCGGTGCAATTGTCGGCGGCGAGCTTTCGCCGCTGGCCTGGCTGCAACAGGCGCTGCTGTTGACCGTCGCCAGCGGCGTGGGCGCTGCGCTGGTGTTGGTGGAGCGTTGGGCTCGCGGCCGTCCGACGCCGCGCATCTCGGCGCTGCGTTGGATCCCGCTGCTTCTGCCCATTGCGCTCTTTCTCTTCGTGCTCTGGCTGGGCATGCCGGGAGTGACCTTCGGCGGCAACAATCGGGGCACGATCCGTCTGCTTGCCGCCATGGTGACGATCGGCGCCGGCATCCTGGCGCTACGTGCGGCGCATCCGGGTCGCGAACGACAGCTCCTTTCATTGCTTTATTTGGCCGGGGTCGCATACCTTCCGTTTACGCTTGACCAATTTCAAAACTCGGTGCTCGGCATTGTCTTCATCTTTGTGATGATGGGGCTCGGCTTGAACATCGTCGTCGGCTTCGCCGGGCTGCTCGACCTGGGCTACGTCGCCTTTTTCGCCATCGGCGCGTACATGTACGCCTTCCTCTCGGCGCCGTTTTCCTCGCCCTGGCTGTCTGCGCAGCTGCAAAGTCTGGGCATTCCGGCCAATGCGCCGCTGCTCAGCTTCTGGATGGCGCTGCCGATCACGATGCTCGCCGGTTGGATCGGCGGCGTGCTGTTAGGCATTCCGGTGTTGCGGCTGCGCGGGGACTACCTGGCGATCGTTACGCTTGGCTTCGGCGAGATTATCCGCCTGTTCATGCTCAACCTGGCGGAGCTGACAAACGGCCCGCGCGGGCTGCTCAACATTGCGCCGCCCTATCTGTTCGGATACAACCTCGGCAACCCGCGCGATATCTTTATTTTAGGGCTGATCGGCTCCGCTGTGATTGCGTTTTCCGCCTACCGGCTCGACAACTCTCGCTTGGGCCGCGCCTGGATCGCCATGCGCGAAGACCAGGACGTGGCGCAGGCGACCGGCGTCAACCTCGTGCGCACCAAGCTGCTGGCGTTTGCCATCGGCGCGCTCTTTGCAGCGCTCGCCGGCCAGCTCTATGCCGCCCGCCAGACGAACATCTTCCCGGAAAATTTCTCGCTCTTCGTGTCGATCGATGCGCTTTCGCTCGTGATCGTCGGCGGCATGGGCAGCATCCCCGGCGTGGTGCTCGGCGCCCTGGCGTTGAAAGGTCTGCCGGAGGTGCTGCGCGGGGTCGATGAGTATCGCATCGTCACCTTTGCGGCGCTGTTGGTGACCATGATGATCGTGCGACCGGAGGGCATCATCCCCTCGACGCGACGGCGCCGCGAGCTACATGAAGAGGCGGAGCCTGTGGTCGGTGAAGACGTCCCCTCTGTGCTGGAGCGGCTTGCGCCTGAGCTGAAATCAGACAACCCGGATGGAGGTAAAAAATAAAATGGCGTTGCTTGAGGCGCGCGGCGTCACCAAAGTGTTCGGCGGCCTGGTGGCGGTCAGCCAGGTCGATCTCACGATCGAAGAGCGCATGATCGCAAGCTTGATCGGCCCCAACGGCGCCGGCAAAACGACGTTCTTCAACTGTCTCACCGGTTTGTACAAGCCCGAAGAAGGCGACATCCTCTTCGATGGACGTTCGATTATCGGGCTGCGCCCTGATCAGATCACTGCGCTCGGCATTGCGCGCACCTATCAGAACATCCGGCTCTTCGGCAGCATGACCGCCATCGAGAATATTCTGGTCGGCCAACACGTGCGGCTGCGCTCGACGCCGCTCGGCGCCATCTTGCAGACGCCGTTTACGCGACGCGAGGAACAACGCGCGGAGAAGCGGGCGCGCGAGCTGCTCGCCTTCGTCGGCCTCACCGGCAAGGGCGATATGCTGGCCAAGAATCTTCCGTACGGCGACCAGCGTCTGCTCGAGGTGGCGCGCGCGCTGGCCAGCGACCCCAAGCTGCTACTCCTCGACGAGCCGGCCGCCGGCATGAACCCGCGCGAAACCGAAGCCATGATGCATCTCATTCATCGTTTGCGCAACGAGCTCGGCATCACCATCCTGCTCATCGAGCACGACATGAAGGTGGTCATGTCGATTTCCGACCGCGTCACCGTGCTCGACTACGGCAAGAAGATCGCCGAAGGTCGACCTGAAGAAGTGCGCAACGACCCCAGAGTGATTGAAGCCTACCTCGGCCCAGGCATCCTGGCGGAGACGCATCCATAGAGGAGAATTGCACCTATGCTGGTGCTTGACCAGATTCACACCTACTACGACCGCATCCATGCCCTGAAGGGCGTCTCGCTCACCGTCGACAAAGGCGAAATCGTCACCCTGATCGGCTCCAACGGCGCCGGCAAGACGACCACGCTGCGCACGATCAGCGGGCTGCTGCACCCGCGCATGGGGTCGATCTATTTCGAGGGTCAGCCGATCGACCATCTCCCTGCACACGAGATCACGCGGCTCGGCATTTCCCAATCGCCGGAGGGGCGCAAGATTTTCGCCCGCCTCACCGTGCGCGAAAACCTGGAATTAGGCGCGTTCACGCGCACCGACAGGGCCGCCATCCGCGAGGACATGGAGCGCGTGATGGAGCTCTTCCCGCGGTTGCGCGAGCGTCTGAACCAGCGCGGGGGCACGCTCTCCGGCGGCGAGCAGCAGATGCTGGCCATCGGCCGCGCGCTGATGAGCCGCCCACGCCTCCTGCTGCTCGACGAGCCTTCGATGGGGCTGGCGCCGCTGCTGGTCGACCAGATCTTCCGCATCATCCGCAACATCAACGAACAAGGGACGACCATTTTGCTGGTCGAGCAGAACGCGCATGTGGCGCTCTCGATTGCACACCGCGCCTATGTGATGGAGACAGGCGTCATCGTGCTCGAAGGCCCGGCCGCCCAGGTGCTCGCCAGCCCGCAGGTGCGCGAAGCCTATTTGGGCGGATAGCGCCTTGGCTGCTCTCCCCGAGCAGTGAAACCGTCGTCCTTCGCCGCACGTTTTAAAGCCAGGAGATCGCCCTATGCCGCGACCGCTGCTTGATTCACCGTACATTTTCGGCCTCCACGATCCGGGCGGAGAATGGATCATGGCGCAGGCAGGGCGCCGTGGATGGATTCTGTTCACGGAGGCCGTCGGCAGCGATCCGAACGATCGCAGCGGCGCCGACTATCGCCCTTACAGCGAACAGGATTTCGGCGTGATTGTGCGCATCAACAACGGCTACGGCGCCGTCGGCACGATCCCTACGCCGGAACAATACGCCAGCTTCGCGCGCCGCGTCGCCAATTTCGTGGCCGCCAGCCCCGGCTGTCACATCTGGATCATCGGCAACGAGACCAATCATCCGCAGGAATGGCCGGTGGATCACCGCGGCCCGCGCCCGATTTTGCCGGAAGACTACGTGCGCTGTTTTCGCCTGTGTCGCGAGGCCATTCGCTCCCTGCCCGGCCACGGCGACGATCTCGTCGTCATCGGGGCGGTGGCGCCCTGGAACGCGCAGTTGACCTATCCCGCCAACCCCACGGGGGACTGGGTCCTGTACTTCCGCCACATCCTGGAGGGGCTGGGCGCCGATGGGCTGGACGGCATCGCGCTGCACACCTACACCCACGGCCCCGATCCGGCGCTCATCCTCGATCGCTCCACGATGAATCCGCCGTTTCAGCATCGTTTTTTCAATTTTCAGGCGTATCGCAACTTCATGGACGCCATCCCTTCCACCATGCGCAGCCTGCCCGTTTTCATCACCGAGACCAATCAGGACGCGCCATGGTTGGACGCCAACAACGGCTGGGTGCAGGCCGCCTACGCCGAGATCGACCGCTGGAATCGTCAGCCGGGCGCGCAACAGATTCGCTGTCTGCTGCTTTACCGCTGGCAGCGCTACGATCAATGGCACATCGACGGTAAGAACGGCGTCATCGCCGACTTCCGCGCTGCGCTCGCCAATGACTATCGCTGGAAGGAGCCGCCGCCGAAACCGGCGCGCTACCAGGTGGGAGACGTGGTGCGCACCCTGGCCGCCATCAATCTCCGCGCCGCGCCGTCCGGTCAGATTCTCGGCGTGTTGCCGCCCGGAACGCAGGCGACGATTCGCAGCGCGCCCCATGCGATGAGCGGCGGTCTCCCCTTTTGGGCGGTGCGCGTGCTCTTCAACGGTCAGCCGCGCAACGGCTGGCTGGCTCAATACACGCTGGATGGCCTGCCCCTGCTGATGCCGGAGACGTTCGGCAACCTGCGGCCTGCGTCCTACAAAGCGGGCGACAAGGTGCGCACGCTGGAGGTGATCAACTTCCGCAGCCAGCCCGCCGGCCCGGTGCTCGGACAGCTCCCGCGCAACACCGTGCTGACCGTCCTCGATCCCATTTTTGTGATGGCGACCGGCGTGCCGTGGTGGTCGGTGCGCGGGGAACTGAACGGCGCGCCCGTGGATGGTTGGGTGGCGCAATATACGCAGGGCGGCGTCAATTTGCTCGAGCTTCACCTGCCGGGCGCCCCGCCGGAGAGTGCGTTGGCGAGCGTCGCTGCGGCGCCGACCTTTGCGCCGGGGGTGGAGGTGCGCACGCGCACGCTGGTGCGGATGCGACGCACGCCGGGCGTGACCAACAAGCCCGCCGGCGACACAATTGCGCTGGTTCCCGCCGGCGCAACTTTGACGCTGCTGGAGGGGCCGCGCCGCGTCGATGACATGGAGTGGTGGCGCGTGCGCGGCGCGCTCCCTGACCTGGGCCGCGTCGAGGGATGGATGGCGCGCAGCCTTTCCTCCGGCGAGGCGCTGCTAGAGCTGGCGCTGCCGGAGCCGCCCGCTCCCCCCGCCATTGAGCCGCCGCAGCCCTCTCCCCCTCGCTACACGTTCACGCCGGGCGATCGCTTCCGCACGACCACGCTGGTGCGTCTGCGCCGCTCTCCGGGACACCTCGGCAAAGGGCCGGAGGACATCGTCGCCGACATCGCGCCGGCCATCGAAGGCGTCATCGTCGCCGGCCCCTCGGAAAAGGATGGGCTGATCTGGTGGCAGGTCCAGATCGTCGCCAGAGATGGTGCGATTTTCGCCGGCTGGATGGCCGAAGCCACTGCGGATGGAGAAGTTTTGCTGCAAAAAATTAGCGCGCCCCCGCCGCCCCCTGCCTTGCGCGTCGGCGATCTGGTGCAGACCAGCGACTTTCTCAATGTGCGCCGCACGCCCGGCGTCGTCAACAAGCCGCCGGATGACGTGCAGGGCGCGCTGCGACCGCGCACGACGGTGGTGCTGCTCGACGGTCCGCGCCAGGTGGATGGGGTGACCTGGTGGCGAGGAGGCGCCATCCTCACGCCGCCGGGCGTTGTCGTGCGCGGCTGGATGGCTGCGGCCCTGGCGGGCGTCGGCGATCTGCTGGTGCGCGCGCCGGTTTTGCCCGGGACAAACATCCCAAATCCGGCGGACGGCGTCTACCTCCATCCTCCGTTCGATGGCGTCTACACCATCGGCCAGCTTTGGGGAGAAAACAGCGCCTTCTACGCGCGCTACAGCTACGACGGCGTCCCGCTGTTAGGACACAATGGCGTGGACTTTTCCACTCCCGTCGGGGTGGCGCTGCGCGCCGTCGATGACGGCGTGGTGCTGCGCGCCGACTTCGAGGCGGGCGGCTTTGGCAACTTCGTCCTGCTTGGTCACAGCTGGGGAGAGTCGATCTACGCGCATCTCTCCGCCTTTGAGGTGAGCGTCGGCCAGACGGTCACGCGCGGCCAGCTCATCGGCCGCTCCGGCAACACAGGCGCCAGCACCGGCCCACATCTGCATTTCGCCATCCGCATCCATCCCTACACACGCGGAGACGGCTGGGGCGGCTTCAGCGATCCGCTCCCCTATCTGCCGCCGACCGCCTACCGACTGCCTCCGTACATCCTCGACCCGTCGCCCGCCCTTGCCATGGCGTCCGCAGCGCCGGAGGACGCCTTCGTACGCTTGGCGCCTTCCGGGATGGGCGCCGTCCCCAGCCACGAACGCCCCTGAACAACGGATTCAGATAGGAGCGGACGCAGCACGCATCCAGCGGACAATTTGCTCCCGTTCAAACCCGTTGTTGCGTCTTTATGCTATACTTCACATCGATTGATCGATTTCGAGTGGAGCATTCATGCCGCGACCGTTGTTCGATTCGCCGTATATTTTCGGAATTCATGAACCCGGCGGGGAGCACCTGATGTTGGCTGCGCGCAAGCCGGGTTGGATCCTCTTTTCTGAAGTGCTTGGCCATGACCCGAACGATTTGAGCGGCGTCGACTACAGCACCTACGCCAACCAGGGCTTCGGCATCATCGTTCGCCTGAACCACGGCCACGAGCCGGAAGGCACCATTCCCCACAGCAGCCAATACGAAGCCTTTGCACGCCGCGTCGCCAACTTTGTCGGCATCAGCCGCGGCGCGCATATCTGGGTCATCGGCAACGAGATGAACTACGCCGTCGAGCGCCCGGGCGTCAAGATCGACTGGTCGCGTCACAACACGCGACGCGAAGGCCCACCGGAGATCGCAGACCCCATGCGCCGCGGGTTGGCCATTCGTTTCAACACGCTGCCCGACCACTCAAATGAAATTCGCACCACGCGCGGGGCGATGATCAGCCCCGGCGAGGTGATCACGCCCGAACTGTATGCGCGCTGCTACCGCCTCTGCCGCGACGCCATTCACCGCCTGCCGGGCCATGAGGACGACCTGGTGCTTGTCGGCGCTGTGGCGCCCTGGAACACGCAGACCATCTATCCAGGCAATCCCAATGGCGATTGGGTTCAATATTTTCAGGATATATTGACACTTCTGGGGCCAGATGGCTGCGATGGCTTTGCGTTGCATGCCTACACCCATGGAGCCAGCCCTGCGTTGATCTCCAGTTCGGCCAAAATGGCGCCGCCTTTTCAAAATCGCCACCTGCAATTCCGCGCCTACATGGACTTCATGAACGCCGTGCCCGCCTCGATGCGCCATCTGGCGGCGTTTCTGACTGAAGTGGGGCAGGTGCAGCCGTGGGTCGATCAGAACAGCGGGTGGGTGCAGGCGATGTACAGCGAGATCGACCTGTGGAATCGCCAGCCGGGCGCCCAGCAGATTCGCGCAGCCATCCTCTACCGATGGCCGGCGCTGGATCGCTGGCACATCGAGGGCAAAAAGGGAGTCATCGAGGACTTTCAAGCGGCGCTCACGCACGATTATCGGTGGCGCGGCGTTGTACAGGATGAACCGCTGGAAGACGAGGCCGTCGAGGCGGCTGCACCTCCCCAATCGCTTGAACGCCACTCCGGAGAGTATGCGCCTCCGCTGGCGGCGCCGGCGGCCGCTGGCAAAGATGCCATCAGGCCGGTCGCCGTCGTCTCGGAGGCGCGCAGCGAAGGTCGTCCCCGCAAGCGCATGGAACTCCCTGCCTATTCCGTAGAGTGGATATCCGACGACTTCCCTGCCCAACTGTACGCCGGTCAGGTTGTCACGGCGTTGGTGACGCTGCGCAACGCCGGCTCGCTCACCTGGCAGTGGGGCGGTGGGAACCCGTTTCGCATCGGGTATCGGTACTATCGCAATCGTCGGCCGTTGAAGCTCCCTCCTGCCAAAGACCTGCGCACCGACATCCCCGACGACGTTGAACCCGGGCAAATCGCCACCGTGCAGGTGCGCATCGCTCTGCCCGATGAACCGGGCAATTACACGCTCGAGCTCGATCTGGTGCATGAAGGAGTCGCCTGGTTCAAAGAAAAAGGTTCGCCGGTCCTGACGCGCTGGCTCACCGTGGAGGCGCCGCAGCTGAGTCGGGTCGAAGGCGGCGAAGAGCGCAACATTCTCTTGCCGGTGCGCCTCTTCACCGACGTCAGCCGCCGGCTGCCGCGCAGCGGCGCACCCTATGCCCGCCGCAACCTCAATCAGATTCGCTACATCGTCGTCAATCAAACTGGCGCGCATCCGTTGCTCAGCCTGGAGCGGGTGGCGCGCGCTCACATCAAGGCAGGCTATCCGGGCATCGCCTACGATTTTGTGATCGACGCTGCGGGCGAGATTCTCAAGGTGAAGGATCTGGAGGATGTGGCGCAACCGGACAAGGTCTGGTCAGAGCAGGGCGTCAACATCTGTCTGGCGGGCCGCTTTGACGTCGAGCCGCCTTCGCTGCCCCAACTCGACGCCGCCGGACGCCTCTGCGCCTGGTTGGCTCAGAACATGGGCCTGGACGCCGACGCCATCGTTGGGCTGGGCGAGCTGATCCCCAGCGATAGCCCGGGCGCGACGTTTTACACCGGCCCGCGTTGGAAAGAGGTGCTGGCGCGACAGGTGCGCCTGCATTTGGCCGCATTGAGCAACGGCGCGCAAGAAAGTGCGCAAAGCACCGACGTCGAGCAGCGCATTCAGTCTTTGCAAACGCAGAACCAGGCGCTGGCGGCGCGTCTGGCCGAGGCCGAGTCCAGAGAACGAGAAGCGCAGAGCGAGGCGCAGCGGCTGGCCGCCGAAGTGAAGAAGCTGCGCAGGCTGCTCGAAGAGCAATCCACCGTCGTGGAAGGAAGCCTCCGCCTGCACAAAAGCGTTGAGCGGCTGCCGCGCGATCGCCATCGCTACGTTGCGCGCAGGGCGGATGAGGTGCAGGCGCTGGTGATCTACGACACCGGGGCATCCGCCGACACGCCGCTGGAGGCCCTGGCCGATCAACATCGCCGAGACTGGCCCGGCATCCTCTACGATTTTGTGATCATGGCCGATGGGAGTGTGCACCAGACGCAGCCGCTCGACCAGACGCCGGAGACGCCGGAGCCGTACATCCGCAACGCCGTCAGCATCGCCTTTGCGGGAGACCTGCGCAGCGGCGGCATGCCCACTCCCGATCAGCTCGCAGCAGGCGGCGCCCTGATCGCCTGGCTGCTGAAGCGCTTTCCGCATCTGACGCTCGACGCAGTGAAGGGGATCGGAGAGTACATCGCCACGCCGTCGCCCGGCGTCGAATGGGCGACATGGAAGGCGCATCTGCTCGCAGCAGCGCGTCGGGCGGCCGGCATGGCGGAGGACGCCGACGACGGCGCCTTGCGTCTGGAGATCGCTCGCCTGGAGAATGAGCTGGCAAGTTTGCGTTCGGCCCAAGCTGCGCTCGAGGAGGAACGCGTTGCACACGAGACGGAGATCCGGCGGCTGCGCGAAGAACTGGCGACCCGGACTGCCACCGTCGCGGGCTTTGTCGTGCCGCCGCCGCCGATTCGGGACATCTCCGACCAACTGCCCAAACACGCGCGGCTGCGCTATGAACGGCGCCCGTTGAGCCAGATCACGCATATCGCCATTCACCATACGGCGGCGCCGCCTCGCATTGGCCCAGCGCGCATTGCGGAGCTCCACATCGCATCTGATCCGGCGCGCGGCAAAGAGGCGTGGCCGGGCATCGGCTACCATTACTTCATCCATGAAGATGGCTGCATCGAGCAGACAAACGACCTGGAGACCGTCTCGTATCACGTAACGCGGCACAGCAGCTACTCGGTGGGCGTCGTCTTCGCCGGCAGCTTTATGAACGGCAAGATTCCCACGTCGGCGCAGCTGCGCGCCGGCGCGCACCTGGTGGCGTGGCTGATGCAGGAGCTGAACATTCCGCTGGCGCGCGTCTGGGGCCACCGCGAGTTTCCCGACAACATGACCGTCTGCCCCGGCAGCGAGTGGACGCAGGGCAACCGTTGGCGAGACCTCCTCTTTGAGCAGATCGGTCAGATTCAACGCGGCGCCGGGCTGAAGACGATCCGCCATTATCTTCTCCTTCCCGATGGCCCTGGGTCGGCGGACCTGTTTGACGACGCCATGGTTTACATCGCCCGCTATCGACCGACGGTCGGTTCACACGTCGAAGAGGCGCGCAACGCCGAATACGTCACCATCCTGGGGTCAGAGGCCGGCGTCAGCGCAGCGAGCGAGCAACAACTCGTCGAAGCAGGCTGCAAAGTCGAGCGCATCGTCGGGCGCACAGACGCCGAGCTGGGTCAGATGTTGGCGGAACTGGTGCGCGTTGGGCGCCGCTTCCGCTCGTTTGAGGTGAACTTCTGACAATGACCCTGACGCGACCACAACCGCTCGGCGCCGGCTATCCGGTGCACCTACCGGTCTTCGAGGGGCCGCTCGATCTGTTGCTGCACATGATCGAGGCGCAAGAGCTGGATATCAGCGTCGTCAGTCTCATGGCCGTCACCGACCAGTATCTGAAGACGCTCAACGAGCTGGAAGAGATCGAGCCAGGCGCGCTGGCCGATTTTCTGGTCGTCGCCTCGCGGTTGCTCTATATCAAGTCCTATCACCTGCTGCCCAAGCCGCGACCGCCGGTCGAGGATGAAGAAGAAGCCAGCGGCGACGCGTTAATGCGTCAGCTGATGGAATATCGCCAGTTCAAAGAAGCGGCGGCGACGCTGCGCGCTAGAGAAGAGGCGGGTCTGCGCGTCTATGTGCGCGTCGCCCCTTTGCCAGAGGTCGAACGACGTTTGGACCTCAGCAACGTGAGCTTGGAAGCGCTGCGTCGCGCGCTGCAACGAGTGTTGCAGCGCATGCCCGCCGAGCCTCCCCTTCCGAGCGTCAAGACCTATCCGATCACGGTGGCCGAACAACTGGAGAACGTGCGTGCATATCTGCGCAACGCCTTTGCTTCAAACGGACACGCTCATCTGCGCGGCGTTCCTTTCGAGGCGCTGCTCAGCCGCAGCGTGACCCGGCTGGAGGTGATCGTGACCTTCCTGGCCGTGCTGGAGCTGGTCAAACTGCAGGAGGTGGAGGTGATGCAAGACGTCACCTTTGGGGAAATTTATCTGGCGCCCGCCTCCCCTGCATCGACGGGCGCAGATCGCTCGTAGACGACAATCTCTCGCGCCGGTTTTCTTTCACGGAGAGACGTACAGATACCAGAAGCGCTCGCGAGGGAAGATGGGCTCCAGACGTTTGTCCCAGACGAATCCGCCGGGCTGCACGATCAGACGAATGCGGTCGTCGATCCGGCTGATCTGTTTTTGCAACTCAGGCGTGAAATCTTCCGCCAGCTCCTCCACCATCAGCTCGATGCGCTGGCGATTGCGGATCTCGAAGGGGTACTCGGCGCGCGCCCGTTTGGGATCGCCCACCACATCGTCGAGGAACCAGTTAAGGCTGTCCAGCCGCGCCTTGATCTCGCGCTTCAACAGATCATGGAAGCGCGTGCGCAGACTGTAGATGGTCGCGCGCGCCTGTTTCCCCAAATCATCGACGCGTATTCTCTGTTCGGGCGGCAACGAAGCTCGTTCCTGTTCGAGCCGATAGAGCCGCGTCAGCAGATCGCCGCCGGACATTTGCACCATGCGCACGCCGGACGGCGTCTGTACGCGCACTGTGCGATAAATGTCGCCTTTGACGATGTACTCCTCCAGCTCGGCGACTTCCGCCTCCAGCACGGCCAGGTCGATCTCCGGCGCTTCGGCCAACACATAACTTCCCTCTTGCATCGGCTTTCTCCTTTCACCAGCGATGATGCACGTGCGGGCGGATGTAGGTGTCGTACACGACCCGCACGGCCTCCATCACGCGCTCTTCAAGCGGCGGCAGGTCAGAGGCGGAGCAGTTTTCAATCACCTGCTCCGGCCGTTTGGCGCCGGGGATCGCGCAGCTCACGGCGTCGAACATCAAGATCCAGCGCAGAGCAAATTGCGTCATGGTCATGCCCGGCGGCACGAGTGGCCTCAACGCCTCCACCGCAGCGAACGCGGCGTGCAGAGGAACGCCGCTGAAGGTCTCGCCGACGTCGAACGCTTCCCCGTAGAGATTGAAATTGCGATGATCGTCGGGCGGAAAGGTGGTGTCGGGCGTAATCTTTCCGGTCAGCAGCCCGCTGGCCAGCGGGACGCGCGCCAGAATGCCCACCCGCTTGGCCTTGGCGGTGCGGAAGAACGCCTCCGCCGGCTTTTGCCGAAAGATGTTGAAGATGATCTGCACGGTCTGCACATTGGAATATTCGATGGCTTTGAAGGCTTCGCTCACCTTTTCGACGCTGACGCCATAATATCGAATCTTGCCTTCCTGAACGAGACGATCTAGCGCAGCGAAAACTTCCGGACGGCGATAGACTTCGGTGGGCGGACAGTGAAGCTGCAGCAGGTCGAGACAATCGGTCTCCAGGTTCCGCAGGCTGCGCTCGACAAAGGCGCACAGGTTCTCGTAGGTATAGCCTTCCGCCGTGTGCGGATCCAACCGTCGTCCCGCCTTGGTGGCGACGATGATCTGCTCGCCCGGCCGCTCGCGCTTCAACCGCGCCAGCAGTCGCTCGCTGCGGCCGTCGCCATACACATCGGCTGTGTCAAAAAAGTTGACGCCCAGGTCGACGGCTTTGTGCAACGCCGCCATCGACTCTTCATCGTCCACCTTGCCCCAACTGCCGCCGATCGCCCACGCGCCAAAGCTGATCTCAGAGACCTGATAGCCCGTTCTTCCCAATGGTCGATATTTCATCGGAAACCCTCTTTTGTGTGTTTGGTTGGTGCATTTTGGTTTGCGTTTGGTTGATGATGCGGATTCAAAGCGTTGCTGTGTCCATCCAGATGGTCACAGGCCCGTCGTTGACCAGCTCGACCTCCATATGGGCCTGAAAGACGCCCTGCTGCACCGGGACGTCTTCCGCCCTCAACAGCTCGCAAAAGCGTTGATAGAGCGGCTCCGCCTGCTCCGGCCGCGCCGCGTCGGTGAAGCTGGGACGTCGCCCCTTGCGCACGTCGGCGTAGAGTGTAAACTGGCTGATCGCCAGCACTGCGCCGCCGACGTCGCTCAGGCTTAAGTTCATTTTACCATCATTGTCCTCAAAGACGCGCAGGCCGGCGATTTTGCGCGCCAGGAGACGCGCCTCCGCCTCGCCGTCACTGTGCGCGACGCCCACCAACACCACAAACCCACGTCCAATTCGGCCAATTTCACTGCCGTTCACGCGCACGCTCGCCGAACAGACCCGCTGAATCACAGCTCGCATAAACAGGTTTTTCCTCACTTTACAAATCGAACAAACGTTCGTATAATAGATAGTATGAATTTTCGGATAGCGCCCGATTCGATCCAGAAACTTTCGCTCTTGGACGACGCCTTGCGCTTCGAGCCCGCCGGCGACCAACCGATGGCGGAGCGCAGCGCGTCGCCGCGCGCACCCAAGCCGCTGCCCTGCATCTCGGAGGTGACGACGCCGACCGGCAAGAAGCCGATCTTGAAGGCGATGATGACGACGGCGTGCGAGCGCAACTGCTTTTATTGCCCCTTCCGCGCCGGTCGCAGCCAGACGCAGCGCATCACCTATACGCCCGACGAAATGGCGCGCACCTATGATACCATCCACCGCGCCGGATTGGTGGATGGCCTCTTTCTCTCGTCAGGCATCATCAAAGGCGGCGTCTCCACGCAGGACAAGTTGATCGATACGGCGGAGATTCTGCGCAAACGCTACCATTATCGCGGCTACATTCATCTCAAGATCATGCCGGGCGCCGAATATGACCAGGTGCGACGGGCGATGCAGCTCGCCGACCGCGTTTCGATCAACCTGGAAGGCGCCACGGCCGAACGGTTGGTGGCGCTGGCTCCTAAGAAGGACTACTGGAATGAACTCTTCCCACGCCTGCAATGGATGAGCGAGCTGCGTCGGAAAGAGGGGCTACGCGCCAGCATCGTGACGCAGTTCGTCGTCGGCGCCGTCGGGGACACCGATCTGGAGCTTCTGCAGGTGAGCGAGCATCTGTACAGCCGGCTCGGCCTGCGTCGCACCTATTTCATGGCCTTTCATCCGGTGATCCAAACGCCTTTCGAGTCGCTCCCCCCCGTTTCCCCGCAGCGCGAATTTCGCCTCTATCAAGCGAGCTTTCTGCTGCGCGATTACGGCTGGAGCGTCGAAGACCTGCCCTTCCTGCGCAACGGCAACCTGCCGCTCGACGTCGATCCCAAGCTGGCGTGGGCGCGAGAGCATCTGCTCGAACGTCCGGTTGACGTCAACCGCGCCGAACGTCGCGAGCTGTTGCGCATCCCAGGCGTCGGCCCTAAGCTCGCCGACGCCATCCTGGCCGCGCGGCGTCGAGGGCGCATCCGCGAGATCGGCCATCTGGTTGCGCTCGGCCTGCGCGATGTGGAAAAGGCCAGCCCCTTCCTCCTGCTTGATGGCAAACCTGTCACGCAACAGCTTCGCCTCTTCGATTTCTCCACGGCTTCGGGTCTGCCGAGGACCTGCGGCTGAGAGCCGCAGCTACGGTGAATCCATCTGCGGCGTGTCTTCTCCCCCTCTCCCAGGATTGGCAGAGGGGGTCGGGGGTGAGGGCTTTCTCCACGGCTTCGGGTCTGCCGAGGACCTGCGGCTGAGAGCCGCAGCTACGATGAATCCATCTGCGGCGTGTCTTCTCCCCCTCTCCCAGCCTTGGGAGAGGGGGCTGGGGGTGAGGGCCCCCTCGTTTCACCCGAGCAGCGCTTCGCCGATCTCCAGACCGGACAGCGCCGCGCCCTCCACGCGCGGCGCGCCGAAGGCGTCTCCTCCAATGTAGAGCGGCGCGTGGGCGTCAATCTTCAACATGCGCTCTGGATGCAGGACGGTTGGCGTGGCGTAGCGCCAGCGCTTCACCTGCTCTTCCAGGATCCAGGCGTCCGGCGCCAGCCATGGACGCATGGCGCGCTCAAACGCCTCGCAGAGAACATCGTCGGGGTCTTCAAAGTGCGCCTCGCTCCAGGCGGGGCCTGCGTGGACGGTGACGATTGGGACGCGCGGAGAGATGCCCTTGCGCTGATTGTCGGCGATCCAGGGGAAGTCGTGCTCCGGCCGCTGCACGGCGCCGGGCGCAGGCAGATGCACCTCGCCGTCGATGACGAAGAGTCCACAGAGGCAGGGAGCATAGCGAATGCGCTCCAGCGCTGCACGGTCTCCCGGCGCAAGAGGCGTGTTTCCTACGTCGAGAAGCGCTAACGCCTGAGGGGCAGGCATCGTCAACACGACGCTCTGCGCTCGAAATGCAACGCCGTTTTCGGCGGAGACGCGCCAGCCATCCTCTTCCGGCGTCACCGCTTCGACGCGCACGCCGGTGTGAATGACCCCGCCCTGCGCCTCCACCTGCGCTGCGATGTATTGGGTCAAGTGGTTCATGCCGCCGTGCACGGCGTAGCGTGGATGGCCGTCCGACGGTGCGTCCGCCAGACTGCCGTCGCTCCAGCCATGCGACCAGACGAAGATGATTCCTTCGCTGAGCCACTGCTCGACGAAACGACCGAAGCGCTCATCGCGCACCGTGAAAAACTGCGCGCCGTGATCTGCGCAACCTTTGTCGATGCGCCGCGTGGCCATGCGCCCGCCAACGCTGCGCCCTTTGTCGAGCAAAGTGACATTGCGTTTGTGCGCCGTCAGCACGGTGGCCGCCATCAACCCGCAGACGCCGGCGCCGACGATCAAGATGTCCGTTTTGTGAATCTCGTTGTTTGCCGCTTCCGCCATATTCATCTCCCTTCAGAACTGCTTGCCTGTGGTAGCCGGATAGCATGGAGCAGATCAAAGACAAAGAGAAAGGCGCCCTGCACGACGACGCCGACGCCGTGGCCGCAGGCCTTCGCATCGACGCCGCCGCGACTGCGCGCCAGCTGCCACCCGCCGGCGACGTAGAGCACATCCAGCCCGGTGTTGATCCAGAGGATGCGCCGCAGGTTGTGGGCGTCGCGCTGCGCCTCTTCCGTCGGGTAGCCGCGCGCCAGCTTG
>Ga0209721_1000073_pt1 | contig 96436 bp, 54 predicted proteins | sample TshhotsprinmetaG_FD_184139 | JGI IMG/M metagenome (GOLD analysis project Ga0209721, IMG submission 184139) | Hot spring microbial communities from South Africa to study Microbial Dark Matter (Phase II) - Tshipise hot spring metaG (SPAdes)... | ecosystem: Environmental > Aquatic > Thermal springs...
ACTTCCAAAAGGCTCGCCAAGTGGGGTTCGAGCCGAAGTAGATGTTGTGGCTGTACGAGCAGTTGGGCACGGCGGGGTTTCGAAACATTTGCGGCCGGCGTGCGGGAGCGTGGGGGCATACAAGAGTGTGCCAGCAGGGGTCATGTCGCTCGGTCGGCGCCGGCGGTGTTCACCGACCGGTGTTCCCTCAGTTTTAACCCCTCTCCTACTGGGGGCGGAGGGATTCATCTGTTGCAGTGTGTCGATAGGCAGAGTAAACGCCTCTCCCAGTGAGGGCGGAGGGATTCAAACTACCCCAAGAAACGCTGGGAAAAACGAGGGTTTCTGGCCAAGGCGGCGCAAAATCCGGGCGCACTTGGCGCACAAACGGGCCCGGCGGCCCCTGAATTGGCGGCCGTGGTCGATGCTTGGACCAAGCTGCCCGACGGGATCAAGGCCGGTATCCTGGCGATGCTCCGCTCCGGCGGCTGCCTCATCCAGATCTTCACGAGTTGTGGTTTGCTCGTTGCCGCTGTGGACCGCCCCACCCGCCAATACGCACTTTTCGTGGCCCGAGCTAACGAAGCCGCCCAGGCTTAATGTGCTTGCTGGCTAAAGCCAGGTACGTCGTGAATAGCCCAGGGTTTTTCCTCCTGAAAAAAGTTCAAGATATCGACCGCCGAAACAAACCAGACATGATGCCTCCCCGGGGACGACCTATCTTTTCATTTCTTTTCATTCAAGGAAGTTGCGTAGTCAGATAAAGGAGCTCGCATAAACAAATCTTCCCCCGAAAACTATCACTCAAGGCAAGACGGGTAATTTCCGTACAGCTCCTCCCGCCTAAGCTTTCCAGCTTACCCGCTGATTAAACGAAAATTCAATGAGCTCACGCTAGCGTGGACCTCGCCGCGAAGGTCTCGCACCTCGGACACAGCCAGCGGTAGAATCGGGTTCGAACTTATTAAGCTCGACTTTTGCGCGGGTTCGCCCCTTCGATTTCGTGTGCGTCGTACCTGGCCTAGCCCTGGCAAGGCTCGGTGTGAAGTATACGATAAGCCTCGGCTGACGACGGCGGGGTCCCCGATTTGATGAATTGGTAAATTGATGAATCGATCCGGAAGTTATATCGCTTGCACCGGGAGGAAAGTCTCGCGAGCCAGTTTGAGTGTGACCGCAGCATGTCACGGCTCTTGCGGCGGGGGCAAAGGTCCGTGCTGCGGAGACTGCAAGCCGACGTGACGTCACATCCCTTACGCTAGCAGGAAAGTTAAGAATGTGGGTAGCTGCCCTTCATCCATCGGTTGCATCCGTCGCGCTCAGAAGAAAGACGATTGCCCGCGGCTCACCGATCCCAGCAAGCAATAGAAGCCGGCCAAAAAATCAAGGGTGGCTGCTTGGGGCAACCACCCTTTGGCTCACCGGTCGCTGCCTGGAGAGCCTCGTTTCATCATGCCACGCGGAGGACGGATGAAACTTTCACGCGGTCAATGGTTGATTGGTTGGCGTGATTTATCGCTTAGTCGGACTCATTCATCAGTTGTATTTTCGCCACGATGTTGCGTGTTTTGTCCAATTCGATGCGGCGGGGTCATGCCGATTGCCGCGGGCGGTTCGACACGGCTCATGATGTTTATCGAGAATTATGATGTTTATCGAGAATTAGAATGTGAAGATCACGTCCATACCGCCGGACCATTGATCGGTACTGTTACCGGAGTCAAACGGCAACTCGCCCGCAGCAGCCACGCCGTCGAACCAATCGTAGCGCAACTCGGGCCGCAGCGTAAGATTTGCATGCGGCTTGTAATTCAGTCCCCATGTAACAGCCCAGTAATTGCCTGCGGCAGGGCCGTTGAGGCTAATGCGGGCCGCATCGTCATCGCGGAACCATTCAATTCTTGTGCCTGCACTCCAGCAATCGTTCAGCTTGTAAGTCAGATACTGGGCAATTCCGTACCACTCAGCGTCGTCATCCGGACGCCAATTGAGGCCAAGATCATGGTGCAGGACATAGGTGAGGCGTTCCGTCAAATTCCACTGAAGAACGATGCTGTGCATGTAAATATCCCCGGCACCGATATTTGAGCCGAAATCGCCCGCCGAAGTTGTGTAAAACACGTTCATCTTCTCGGTCAACTGAACTTTCAAGCCAGCCAGCAGGGTATTGGCACCGGGTGTGTTGTCGAAGCCGGTATCCCATCCCTGCGTCCAACCACCGTACACAGTGATGGAATTGTTAAGCGGATACTCGGCCAACACCCCAGTGTGCGTGAACGGCTCGCCGTAATGGTGAGTATATTCATGGGAGTAGAAGAAGTTATCTTTGGCAGCCACGACCTCGTACCCAATAATTGTGTAGAAGTGACCGAGTTTGACGTTTAGTTTGCCCCAAGCCAGTTGAGCATAAAGCTGTGGGAGGGCGAAGCCATAATCGCCGCCGGTATCCCACGTGTTGTCGTAGCTATCAGGGTGGCCTCCAAAAGCCTGAGTGTCCGGCGCATCAACCCCGAAGAGCAAATCCGCTCGGAAACCCCAGTCGAACCAATATCTCGAGGTATCAGGAACACGCTCTAAATAAAACCAGACTTGATCCACGGTCCAGCCGTCGTTACTGCTCCGCATGCCCAGTGGTCCATTGACTTCATCACCGTGCATGTTGCTGTAAATGCCTGTGGAAATCCACCCGCCCCATTCGAAGCCGCGACATTTGAGCCAGCACGGTGTCGGTAACTCCCACGGATCGCCCTCGATTGTGCCGCACACGCACCAGCGGCACTCGGACATCTCAGCTTCTTCTCCCGCTTGTTCCTCTTGTGAATCAGCAATTTCTGGTTTCGGGGCGGTAGCACCGGTATCGGAAGCTTCGTCACTGACCCAGATCCTGTGAACTGTGCCAATAAGCTCCGGAGTTTGCAAGTCGGATGCAAGGGCGTAGCCAGTTGCTGAATCACTTTGGGGCGCGGGAAAACTCCGCGAACCATACCCGGGTAGATCTCCGGCCGAGGCCGCGCCCACTAGAATCAATAAATAAAGCAATCCTAATTGGCTGAGTAAGATCAAGAATCCTTTCCTCATCCTCGCTCCTCCCGAGAGACGGTTTTAAATTTTGACCGGGCAAATTCCCTGAAAAATCGGCAGTTGTTTGCCAAGCGATGCACCGGTTGAGCGGGCGATCTCACTGTGGCCTAATGCTTCCAAAATCTGTTCACGGACGGTGCAGCTTCTCGAAGGCTTATCGTCGCCCCGGAAAGTCAAAATGCACTCAGCCGCCTTGCGTTTGGTGTTTGTCGGTCCAATCGATTCCTCCCTGCCCAAAAACTTTTCGGGACAAACTGATAAGACAGACCATCCAGACGCTAAGGGCAATCTAAGGGCAATCCCCCCAAGGATGTCTCATCGGTAAGCGAAATGCGCGGAGATTAATGAGTTTTGCCCATGAAGCAGACGCCATTGCACAAAAGATAGGCATCCCGAAATTGTATTGGGATTTCCGTACCTAAATAGAAGATGACATGATCTGATCATGTTCGTCTTAACATGTTAATTCTTGGGGGCTTATGGTTGATAAAAAATTTTTTACAAATCATTCGTGATTTGGCACGCAGGTTGAAAAACGCTTTTAGCGATTGCGCTTTTTTGCCAAATGATTTTGGTGGCGTGGCGAATACTCGCTTCTGAAAGAGATGCTATCGAATAGGGCAGTCATATGCTTAAAGATTAGGCAATTCCCATTTTTTGGAAAGAAGGATCGAAAACGACCTGACCTGCATCAGTTGCCCGGAAATGTATTCGGTGGCGCTCCTGACACGGTGAGGTAGGCAAGCGTCGATAGAACCTTCGACTGCATGTATCCGGGCACGGGAATCCGCGGCAGTGTAACTGGGAGGGGGGACGACATTTCGGGGATCTCGAGGGAGGAAACTTCACATCGTAGTTAAAAAAGCGTGCCGGGAAGCCGTAAAGACGATTTTTGGGATCTTTGGAGTTCTAGAGCTCAATTTGAACGTCGAGCTTCCGAAACACCGGGTTAGTTCACGCTTAAGAAAAAGTTTGTAGTGATAAAGTTGGAAAAGAAGAATTCTCAAGTTCGAGCGGAGGCCTTCATGTTCGAAACAGCTCCATGTGAACGCGATCCTGTGAGATACATGTGCAAAAGAGCCATTCTGGCTCTAACCTTTGTTTGGTTGGGCTTGTCAGCATCTCAAAACGTTTTGGCAGCGCCGACTTCCGATGTTGGTTGGACGGCGGTCGCGATTCTCTCTTTGCAAGAGGCAACCGGAGAAGCCGTGGCCACGGAATCCGTTAATGTCGAGGCGGCCACGGCCGCTCACGTGGATCAACCGTCGGACGCCGCCGCAGCATCTACTGATGCGGAATCTGCGTCTGAAGCTGAGAATTCCGGGCCTGGTTCAGCGGAGATCGCTTTTAGCCTGGACAATCTCATACTGTTCCTTGCGGCCGTTTTGGTGTTGGCCATGCAGCCCGGCTTTGCCCTTGTGGAATGCGGTTTTAATCAAGCAAAAAATGCGGCGAATATCTGCTTTAAGAACCTCATCGACCTAAGTCTAGGTGCCCTTCTGTACTTCCTTATTGGTTACAGCCTTATGTATGGGGCAGACTTAGGCTATGGTCTGGTTGGGTGGTCGGGATTTGGTATTTCTGAAACCCTTTCGGCGGAAACCGTGCCGGCAGCCGGTGTCCTGCATCCGCAAGCGGATTGGCTATTCCAAGTCGCATTCGCAGCCACAGCGGCCACCATCGTTTCCGGAGCGGTTGCGGGCCGAATCAAGTTTCCGGCGTATTTGATCTATACGGCTTTTATAACTGCCATTGTCTACCCCGTTAGTGGGCACTGGAAGTGGGGAAAAGGATGGCTGGACGCCCTCGGCTTTCACGATTTTGCCGGTTCCTTAGTAGTTCATGCAGTGGGAGGTTTCGCGGGACTTGCTGGTGCTTTTGTCTTGGGACCAAGGTTAGGTCGATACACCCCGGAAGGAAAATCGCAACCAATTCTGGGCCATAATCTTCCTCTCGCGACCCTTGGAGTTTTCATCTTGTGGATCGGCTGGTACGGCTTTAATCCCGGAAGCCAATTGGCCTTCACGGGAGCTGCGAATTTGGGGGCCACGATGCTAATTGCCGTCAATACCACCTTGGCGGCAGCGGCGGGGGCTGTGGCAGCCATGAGTTTCGCCTGGCTTTTGTTCGGCAAGCCCGATCTTTCTATGGCCTTAAACGGAGTGTTGGGTGGCTTAGTGGGAATAACGGCCAATTGCGATTGCGTCTCTAATCCCGAGGCTATATTGATTGGGTTGGTGGCGGGGCTTCTCGTTGTCATCGGTGTGGTGGTTTTGGATCGAATTCGCATTGATGATCCAGTAGGAGCTTGGCCGGTCCATGGATTGTGTGGGATATGGGGAGGAATTGCCACAGGGCTTTTCGGCACGGACAAGAGTTTAGTGGCCCAAATTGTCGGGTCGACGGTAATCCCGTTATGGGCCTTTATTCTGGCACTTGGATTATTCTTGGCACTTCGGGCCGCTGACTTGCTCAGAGTCTCGCCTGAGGAGGAAATCGAGGGACTGGACATTTGCGAACACGGGATGCATGCTTATGGCCTTCCGGAGCGTGTATAGAGCATTGTGAGGGGATCTTGCGACTATGCAAAAGATTGAAGCTATTATCCGCATTCACAAGTTGGACGAAGTCAAGAAAGCATTGGTCGATCGCGGCATTCTTGGGATGACCGTCACAGAGGTCCGCGGGTTTGGGCGTCAAAAAGGGCATACCGAGGTGTACCGGGGAACTGAGTACATGGTTGGGTTCATCCCCAAAATTAAGATTGAAGTTGTGGTTGCCGACGATCAACTCGAACGAGCCCTCCAGGCAATCATCGACACAGCGCGCACAGGTCAAATTGGAGATGGTAAAATCTTCGTAACGCCGGTTTCGCGAACAGTGCGAATTCGCACGGGCGAAGTAGATCGTGATGCCTTGTGAGGTCAATTCCCAAAACTAGTGATGCCCGATTCGCGTTCTCAGCGTCCGTTTGAAATCACGGTGAATGAGAGAAGCCTTTCCATGGTTGGCTTGGGGGCATGTAAGATCGCAAGCATCGGCGTGCGATTCTTCGAGGGACCGCAAAGAGGGTGAGTGATCTAGCGCCTGTTGCTTCGAAAGCAATCTCTCGATGGTCGATTTTAGGGGGGCAGACTTCTCCGCTGAAAGCGAGTATGGCAGTTTTCTTGCCGCTGATACATTTAAGCTTTATCCGGCCGCTAAATTAACTCAGGGGTTTTCGGCCGGAAGTGTCGAGACTTAACTACCCGAACGGTTCACCCGTTCCCCTAGGCTATTGCCGGCAAAAGATTTTTTGGATTCTTGCAAACTACCCAATTAGTTTGTTCCTTCCTGCCGACGACATCGACAAGCTGTACTAAACCACCTTCTATTACCCAGTTACCGAAAGCAACTCGCTAAGCAGTTCGGTGGATGGCCAGTGCATCGAAACTCGACGTTTGCCCGGCTTCTCAGTGACAGCTTTCGTAGGTTGGTGATCGCGGCTCGCCGATTTTTCTGCATTTTTTAGCTTACTCACACTGCGATAGCTTGCTCCTCCCCCATTGTCTCCCCCGATTTCCGCAGGCTTTACCGATTTTTGTGGGCATTAGCGCGTTTTCTTTAAAGGGTTTCAGACGAGGACAGCTCTGGATGGCCTCGACTCCTTTTGAACTTCGCTTCCGTGGTATAGGCACAGAAGAGTATAACGCCCGTTCATTTACAAGACCTGTCTTGCCGGTTCCCAGGTGTAGGCAGAGAAGAGCATTCTGCCTTTTCGCCAGCCTTTCGCCCGGGCACTTCCAAAAGATCCCTTCGGACACTAACCTAAGGTCCTCCCAGGACCACTTGGGTTTTTCAAATGGCACATACTCAGGAGATGGAGAAAGGAAGTGTTTTGCTCGTGCCCGGATCGCCGCATTTATAACCCCTTATAACTGCGTTGGGCTTGGTAGAGGAGATTCTGGTCTCGTGCTGCCGGCCGGGCGAAAGGATGACGCGATACCTAAAAAAGTTGGGCGGTTGAAGTAATGGATTTTTCCGCGGGAGGGAGCTGAGGATCCCTTGCATATTTTCGAGGCAAGATATGGAACCGATTCGACTTGTTGTCCATGGCGCTGCTGGCCGAATGGGGCGGCGCATCATCGCGTTGGCTGCTTCCGACCCTACATGGAAAATTCAGGCTGCTCTTGAAAGTTCGACCCATTCGGAGTTGGGGAAGGATGCCGGTCTTATTGCTGGCTGGGGACCTCTGGGGGTAAGCCTGACGGGGGAATTGCGAGCGGATGTTTCCGCGGACGTGGCCATCGATTTTTCGGCGCCCGCAGCCACGGTGCATTTCGCGGAAGTTTGCAAGAGGCGGGCCATTCCTTTGGTGTGTGCGACGACAGGCCTCACGCCGGATCAGAAAAAGTGCCTCAAAGAGGCGGCAGAGGTCGTACCCGTCCTTTGGGCTCCGAATATGAGCTTGGCCGTCAATCTGGCGATGAAGCTGGTGGCGGAGGCGGCCCGGATTCTGAAAAACCATCATCCGGATATCGAGATCGTTGAGTGGCATCATCGCTTCAAAGAGGATGCCCCCAGTGGGACTGCGTTGCAATTCGCTCAGATCATCGAGGAGCAGCTTGGGAAAAAGCAACATCGGCACGGTCGCGAAGGGCGGCCCGGCATACGATCGCGGGATGAGATCGGTTTTCACGCCATCCGAGCCGCAGATCATCCCGGCGAGCACGTCATTCTGTTTGGCCTGCTCGGCGAAACACTAGAATTGAACGTTCGGGCCATAAGCCGCGATTGTTACGCACAAGGGGCGCTGGCCGCTGCACGCTTTCTCGTGGGAAAGCCGCCCGGATTGTACAGCATGGCTCAGGTGTTGGGGCTGTAAAGTGCTCGGAAAACGGTTCCCCGTTTCGCCAAGTTTCTTTCCAGAAATCCGTGAGCTTAAGACTGGCAATTATCAGGAAGCCACTTTTTAGCTTCTTCCTCAATCAAGCTGATTTTGCCGACACGGCGGGCGTGCCTTCCTCCCTCGAACGGGGTGCTGAGCCAAATCTCGATCATTCGATCGATCAACCGCTCGCCCAACGTGTCCGCGGATAGACACAGAACGTTCGCGTCATTGTGGCGCCGGCTCATCTCTGCAGTAAGGTCATCATGACATGGGGCGGCACGCACACCGGCAACCTTGTTTGCCGAGATGCACATCCCCAGCCCGGTTCCGCAGATGAGAATGGCGCGGTCCGCCTCGCCGTTAGAAATCATTCGGCCCACGCGCTCCGCTATATCCGGGTAGTCAACCGGCTCGCTACTGAAGGTGCCGACATCCACGATGTCGTGACCCAGTCTCTCGAGGACTTCAAGTACCTTTCCACGGATGGGATAACCGCGATGATCGTTTCCAAGCGCAACCCGCATAGTGAGAACCTGTAGTTTTTCGAAAATTGACGATCGGCCGGCAGCCTCCGTCAAAACTCAAACTTAAGCGGTTGTGAATTACAACACGATCTCTTACGAAGGTGATGCTATTCATCCCGCAATGGGGCACTTTTAGGTTATAGGTAGTCACACCCTCCAACTCTGAATAATTTAAGGTCGTTACCGTAACCACCTGTGGCTTTCGTCGGTTTTTTGTTTTGGTCTTTCCGACACCCGCAATTTTCCGGATTTAGGCAGTGCACCTTTTAATTCTAAACCTGATCGGGGCCTCAAAAAACGCTAGGCTTGCGGGAGCAGTTCGCTTACAAACGATTCCACGCTTTTTTCCACAGCTCCCAAAATCATTTTTGCGCATGCCCTGTATTCATCAAGAGAGCCACCAATGGGGTCGGCAATTTCCAGCCCGTCAGGACTGAGGAGCATCGTTCGCGGGGCGGCCGAAGGCCATTGACTCACGATGGTCTCCCGGTGGTAACTTCCCATGGTATAGATCACATCGGCATGTCGCACGAGCGATTCCGCGAGAGGCTGAGTCTGATGATCCTCGAGATTCACCCCCCATTCTCGCAGCACTGTGAGGGTCTCGTGACTGGCCCGCCCACCAGCGATGGCTCCAATTCCTGCTGAAGAGACGATTATGCCGCGCTCTTCTAAAGCGTCCATGGAGCATTTAAGTCGTTCCGCCAGGAGTTTCCGAGCAAAGCCTTCCGCTAATGGGCTACGACACGTATTACCCGTACATACAAAGAGGATCATCGGACAGCTTAACCGCCGTATCGCCGAGTCGGACAAGGCACCTTCGCGAAGGATGGAGTAACGCTCGTCCTCTACCTGAACGACTGAAGAAGCTCGTCCCAGTCGGGCCGGACCGTCCGTGACTACCACATCCACCTCGTCCCCAAAGACCCTAAGTGCTTCCTCCGCGGTTATCGCAGGTTGTTCTCCCGATCGATTGGCACTCGATAAGACCAATGGCCCGGGATGCATTCTCAACACTTCGAGCACAAATTTGTGGTCGGGGACGCGCAAGCCGACCGTTTTACCGGGGCAAACCAGACGTCGAACGGCTTCGGGTAGCCGACCCACTAAACTCTCCGAGGCGTCATAATTAACCACCAGTGTGAGAGGGCCAGGCCAACATCGACGGGCCAATCGCTCCGCCAATCGGCTGCGCTCAGGGACGTAATCCCACATTTCTTCAGCACTTTTTATGGCCAGAGTGAGAGCGTGACCACCTTGCCGACCTTTAACCTCAACTAAACGAATGACAGCCTGAGCGTCCAAAGCGCGAGCCGCAACCCCATAAATCGTCTCTGTAGGCAACACCGCCAGTTTGCCGGTCGAAAGTGCTTCGACCGTCTGATGGACGAAGTCCCGAGTGTCTTCAGCAGTGCGGAGATTTAAGTTGACCGGCATTTATCGATCGACGCACCCAGCGCCGCCTCCGTCGCTAAAAAATGAATACCTATCATTAGTTAAAGGTGAATACTATCAGATCTATTGTCCTCCGGCTCAATAACCGAAAAAACATCTGCCCATTCATGTTTTTATAATGATTATTACAAGAGTTATGTATAGCTCCAAACAAGTATGTGCGGGTGTGTTGGCAAAGAGCCCGTCGTTGGCCGAAACACCATTCGGCAAATAATATCGTAATAATCATCATGATGCGTCTGATTGTCAGGTCATCGCCGACTTTAATCGCCATCTAATGGGTTCGGTCTCGCCTCGCTGGCAGAATTTACCACGAGCTACTTGGGCCACAAAAAAGGCACCGAGCTGCGCCGTATCCCTTGGATTGCCAGTTTTTGTCATCAAATTACCAAATTACCAACAGCGTTTACTATATAGATAACGTTAATTATTATTAGATAACCAGCGGGATTACCGAAAGCTTCCTTAGTTCGATTGAGCTCCCCTACGTTTCACAAAGCTTTTTTCGAGACTTATTCGCTGGCAAGCCCCCTCTTTGCCTCTGGAAAACTCGGGAAAAACCGTCTGGATGAAAAATAACCGAAGAGCTCAGAGCGCAAGTTCAAGACTTTAAAGCGTTTTAGAATTTTGGCCCATGCCATCCAAAATTTCGCCCGTTCAAACTAACAACGGTTTAGAGCGACTTCTTCGTCCCTTTCCTGTTGAGAATGATGCACACTAACATCGCGGCCGTTAACCGTTTTTTTCATTTTCCTGGTATTAAGAATTGGAGTTGTTCGGTCTCCCTGGTAATAAGAACTCGGAGTCTTGCTGGGTCTCATTAGGATGAAGGCCTTCAAAAGCCGTATCCCTGCAAATCTACAACTCATACGAAAGTCAAAATTTGCCCTATTAGTCCAGATTCGACACATTATGAGGGTGCTACAACTGATGTTTAAGAGACGCATGGAGTCTTAAAAAACTAGTTCGATCATGTAATTGAACAATTTCGCCTAAATGTAATAACAATAACAATGGAGATCCGCCGCGGTTTAGTTACCTGTAAATTACCGGTAAAAGAATCAAAGCTACTTGAAAAAGAATCGAAGCCACTTGAAAGAGAATTGCGATCGACCAAGAGCGATATCGCCGCTTAAAGAGAAGAGTCGTGCCCTGCCGCAAAACCCCCAAATTAACCATTAGAGCGCAAATTTTAAGGAGTACTCAGTTTATCGGATGCTTATTCAATGCGTTTTAATACCAGGACCGCGTCCGCCAGATGATCGTCGAGCTTCAACGGCCGGTCAATTTCGTACCAATAATCAAAAACATCACAACATCGGAACTGCGGTACTTTTCGAATCAGACGGTACAATTGGCGAGCATTGTAAATCCGAATGAGAAACTCGTCTCGCACTCTCAGTGTGCCGGATGGCCGACGGATCAGCAGATTGATTCGCAACTTTTCCAGCCGACGCCTCCGATCTGCCCACACAACCCGGAGGGTTGTTGAAAGTTGAAGTAGCCCATGGCGGCTCCGCCAGCGCTCGACGCAACAATCGTCGGCGTCGGGCGGTAAAAGGTGCAGCCCGAGAATGTAAATGCCACCTGGTCGTAATGCCTCGACCATTTTGCGTAAATGATCTAAAGCTGCTTCCTCCGTGAGCAAATGCCGAAAACTGTCGAAGGTATTGAACGCGGCATCCACCGGCTTGCGAAGGGCAAATCGGGTCATGTCTGCCTTAAAAACAATCGCGTGAAGCCCGCAACGACGCAGCCGCTCTCTACAGTATCTTAACGCCTCGGAGCTGACGTCGAAGCCCAACATCTGGTAGCCTCTCCGGGCCATTTCGCGAATCAATCGTCCGCTGCCGCACGCAGGCTCCAACACCGTTCGGACTGGAATATCGGCATACCGGTGAAACGCAGCCTCAAAGAAGTCGCATTCGAGCTTGGTCTCGTCTCGAAAAGCAAGGTCGTAATACTTTGGAAGTTCATACCAAGAGCGTTTCAGCATTAAAAGTTGCCCGTCTAAGAAACCTCTGGATGGAGCAAGGCCTAAAGCGCTGTGCGACTCAACGGTTTTTAAACCAGAGAATCAATAGAGGGGCGAGCAGTCACCAAGAGCGATTCTATTCGCCACTAGAGGCAGGATGCTGATGTCCGCCCCATTAGTACCGTGGCGGGTTTGTTCACTGGCGGAGCTTAGCCCCCCAATTCACGGCACATAGATTCAAGCACTCGCACCTGTCTCATCAGTATCATATCACTGGGCACTCATCTTAGGAATTTCCGGCAGCAAATGGAGAACTTACCCGAAGTAACCTGGGGCTAAAAAGGTATCGATACAACTTATCCGTTAGCCGGCACGTTCGCTTCCTGGCACTGAATTCTCCGGCTCGATGCCCCTGGGAATTCTTTCTGAGCGGTGATATAAAGACTTTCAAGATTCCCACTCTCGTGGTGTTTCTTCTGAATCTCAAACTGGGACATCCGTTCGCTGAGAACCCATCAATTCACAGGCAGCTGAGAGCAAGTCTGAAGGGGTATCTTACATTGTCGCGCCGAAATGGTGTTTACTTCTTTCGTTAAGAAAGTCCCGGCTTTTTGCTGGGACACATAACCGGAACTAGCAAAGAATCTGGCAAGGATGACCGGCCTTATTTTCCCAGGAAACGCTCGATGGCAAAAGGTAACTGCGAATGACGAACGAACTTCAAAAAACCCCGCTGTACGAGTGGCATGTGGCCCATGGGGCGCGGATGGTCGACTTCGCAGGCTGGGCTATGCCCCTTCAATACGGCTCGATCGTTCAGGAGCACTTGGCGACGCGGAATGCATGTGGCATCACCGATATCTCGCACATGGGCCGATTGCGGTTCGAGGGCCCCGGTGCAGCCGTTTTCCTTGCCGAGCTTTTGACGCGGCGTGTCGGGGGGCTGAAACTCAATCAAGTCCGCTATTCGCTAATTACGAACTATGAAGGTGGGATCATGGACGATGTACTCGTAGGTTATTATCACAATGCCCATGGCCAGCCATTTTATGTTGTGGTCGTTAACGCGGCCAATCGCAAGAAAATCGTCGACTGGGTGCATCGGCATCTCCCCCCAGAACGAGCCGAGCGGCCGGGACAAGAAGTCGTTTTCACCGACGTCACGCGGCTTTGGGCGATGTTCGCGATTCAGGGTCCTCGGGCCGTGGACCTTCTGCAACCCCTGGTGGACTGCGATTTGGAATCGATGAAGTACTACAATGGGGCCCAAGTCCGCATTCTCCATCCCGCAGCCAAACGACAAGGAGGAATTCTGAGTCGCACGGGCTACACAGGAGAGGATGGATTCGAGCTAAGCGTTGGGGCGAGTATTGCTCGGGCTGTTTGGGAAGTCCTCATTGAAATGGGCGGTCCATTGGGTCTGGTGCCGGCGGGCTTAGGAGCTCGAGATACCCTTCGGCTCGAGGCCGGAATGCCACTGTATGGACATGAGCTTACCGAGGAAATCAACCCCTTCGAAGCGGGCCTGGAATATACCTGCTATTTGACCGGCTATGACTTCCCGGGCCGCGACGCGCTACTGACTCTTCAACAAAGCCTACCTGCAAAGCGGTTGGTGGGCATTGAATTGTTGGGGAGGCGTCCAGCCCGAGAAGGCTGTCCAATTCTTTCCAATGAAGAACGGGTGGGGGTGGTAACTAGCGGCACGTTTTCGCCGACGCTGCGTAAGCCGATTGCCTTGGGATATGTAAAGACCGAGCTTTCAAAGCCGGGGCAGGAATTGCTGGTGGATGTGCGAGGTCACCTTGAGCAAGCAGTCGTCGTACCGCTACCGTTTTATCGACGGCCCAAACGTCCGCCGGTTCCTGTGGAGTGAGTGCCTCCAGCGGGGCATTCCGGGAGGTAACTCATACTGGTTTATGCGGTTATCGGCGGGTGCCGCACAGCTATTTAAGACTCAATCAGGGTGGGGAGCGAAGCTCTAGGACCTGAGTGCAGATATTAGATATTCCTCTATTTAAATCGTTGTCATTCAGCATATTGTCGCTCTGCACTTTTCTTTTGCAATCACTTTGATCTCCACATCCTTGTCTCAACCCGCAAGGCAGTTGCCGTATGAACTTTCGGCAGACAGAGCAACCTCAACTCGTTACGGGTAACTGGGAATGCTCGGCGGCAACTGCGGAGGGGGTAAGCGAGGAATTTCTGAGGTGGGTTGCGACGCGTTAAAGGACGCGGGAGTTGTCAAGCCAGGGGCCGTCCGAAGTGGCCCGGTGTGATTAGATTGGGGCAGGTGGCCGGTGGGTATTGGCCGCGGATTTTGCAGTTGTTGCGGCGCTAAAAATGATGCATTCGTCTCGGCACTCCACGGTGTAACCCTGGAAGATAATCCGACCGGATAGCCCTCGGCTTCGACGGATGGCAAGGGTGCGTAAGCTTCCGAGCGAAATTGCTCGGCCCGTTGGAGCAGGTGCTCGGGGGGCACGACGACATCCGCTTCAAGCTGATAGGTGAGGGTGCGGTGGTCCCTAATGGTTCCCAAAATGATATTTTCCGTGACGAAATCGAGGGGCGGGATTTGATACCAAGGGGGTGGAATGCGCTGGTAAACGACCTTCGTTTTGAATCCGTCTTTCACTAACCGGATTTTGCGTGTTCCATAGTACGTAAAGTTGGTGGAAATTGGCGTCGTGCCGATTTGATAATCGTCGATGTACGCCATAGCCCCTGGCGGGTCAGTGCGGATGGTGATCCGGCGTTCGACACAGCCAAAAAAGAGGGCCATTATGCTAGCTGCAATTAGAAATTGAATTTTGATCAAAACTATTTTCATAAACTTTCGATTACCGGGGCGTGGAGTTGTCCCCTTTAAGTCCAGGACAAGAGGATTAACGTCGGCACCATTCCTTTAAGCCCTCGGGTTATTTGTACCTTGTGCCATGGATTTACATTTGCACAAACTTGTTTTTTTATCCTGTTTTTCCCTCCGGATAAACAATGTTAATGCGTCAAATGAGACTTTCACTGACATACTTACGTCTACACAGAAAGCTTCGTGTGGATTTCGCGTGGATAATGGATTTCGTGTGGATAATGTGCATCTTACTGATGACGCCAATAACAAACATAGCGGGATTTTTGTCTAACATGGTGCTATACGCCACTAAAACGATAGTTTTAAAATAGTCGGCTGGAAATACAGACACAGGAAAAGCGAACAAATCCTGGGCAAGAAGAAGCGGATCTCGGTTCCAACTGGTGAACATTTGCAGAAAAACGATCGCCGAAAAATTCAAGAAACTCGCCACACTTTCCAAAGGGAAAGACCTGTTGCTTTCCCGGAGAAGAGCTCGGAATTAGGTGAATAAGCTGTAAAGTAAAAATATTTCAGCTATCACCTAAAAACGTTTTGCTAAGAGGATCCTTGTGAAAGTGACAAAAGTAGAAGGATTTGTGCTGTAAAGGCCATTTGCTTGAGTTTCCTGAAAGTCTTGGCGGAGAGGCTAACTTGGGTGGCGTACGATTTATGAAATTTATGCTGCTTCTTCATTCGTGAATGCAGTATAACTGGCAATATTTCATAATGTTTATAATCTTCTGGTTTTTCGGCTACAGAATGGATAACAGAGGTGTCTCAATGGTTGAAGCAAGCGCTCGGTCTGACTCAAAGTTCTTTCCCAAACAATCCTCACATCTTTAAGCATGATTACTCGCAGGAATTAGAGCGTTAGAGGGATTTTCTTCGCTCTTATACCGATTCCAGGCCTTCGATTCCAGGCCGAAGCTCCGACAAACGCCGTTTGGCTTACGGGCTTGTCAAATCAGCAAGCAAAACCCTCGTACAAGTTCACTTATGAATGATTCTTCTCGCTGGGTGCATCAAACGAGAAACCTCTGTGAAGCCGTTTTCCGGGATTTCATGAGTCTGGGTTGTTTCGGCATTTGATCCGCGTTGCGTTCGTGCCCGTGTTGTGCCGGGAGTATCCCGCATTTCTTTTCCAACCCACACAGCCGATGCATCGACCGGAATGATTCCGGCCGAAGCCGCTCAATGGTGCGGGGGAGCGGTGCAAAACATGGAAGTTTTTTTCGCTTGAAGTCCTTTTGGCGGTCGGCACGTACGGCCGGGGGCTAGATTTTCAACGATTGGCGGACTGTTACAAGCTCCCTTGTTTTATGCCAGGTGGGCCTCGGCTTCCCCCACTTGAAGGCGGCTTCACCGAATGGAGATGTCTTTGCCGTTTAGACCACCCCTTTTTCAGGCGTTTTGTGGATTCGTATCTAACCTTGTGAATTCGTGCTAACTGTAAGCCGGAAAACTAATCTTTCGTGGTTTAACCTTCTTCGTTTAACCTTCTTCCGACGGAATGAGCCTTTTTTTACGGGATGGAAACAGAAGGAAAAGGAGCGTATTGAACGGAACTTTCTGAAGGGGCCCAGTGTCTCAATCTTTAGGGGATTTGGTTGACAGGTCGGGATTTGCGGGGATAGACTGACAGTTTGAAGGATTGTCGCTCTAAAATCCTCGGTCTGATAAGATAAAGAAAATAGCTTCGTTGTTTCCGGGGCACGAAACACGAAATAGGCAAAATCCTCTTGCAACTAATCTGGGAACTGGAAACTCCGAATCGAAGGGGTCCTCGTCATGCCGAAAAGCGAGGCCATTTGGTGCCTAGACATTGGCTATGCTGCGTTGAAAGCTTTGCGTTGCCGCCGCGGAGATCGTCCTAATCAATTGATCGCGGAGGCATTCGATTTTATCGAATACCCCAAGCTCCTGACACAACCGGGGGCTGAAAGTGAGGAAATCCTCTCCCATGCCCTTAAGCAGTTTCAAAGCCGGAACAATCTCCGCGGCGAGCGGGTAGCGGTCTCTGTCCCGGGGCAAAGCGGTTTGGCTCGCTTCATTAAACTACCGCCGGTAGAGGCGCGGCGAATTCCCGACATCGTCCGATATGAGGCTCGCCAACAGATCCCGTTCAGTCTGGACGAGGTCGTTTGGTCCTATCAGCGGATGCGCGGCGGCATGGAGGAGGAGGGCTTCGTGCTGGAGGCCGAGATTGGCCTTTTCGCTATGAAGCGCGACCAGGTTTACCGCGCTTTGGCACCGCTACAGGCGGTCGGGATCGAGGCAGAAATCGTCCAGTTAGCGCCGTTAGCCTTATACAACTTCCTGGTATTCGAGCGCTGGGACGAGCTTCCCACCGAGGCCGAGTACGACCCTGATAACCCGCCCGCGTACTACGTCATCTTGTCCATGGGTACTGACGCAAGCGACCTGGTCATCACAAACGGGTACCGGGTTTGGCAGCGGAGCATCCCCCTGGGCGGCAACCACTTTACCCGTGCCCTGACGAAAGAACTGAAACTGACATTTGCGAAGGCGGAGCACCTCAAGCGGAATACAACGGCCGCCGAGGATCCCAAAGCGGTTTTCCAGGCAATGCGGCCGGTCTTCAATGATTTGCTGACTGAAGTCCAGCGCTCTATTAACTACTTCAGCAGCATCAACCGCGCTGCTGAAATTCGCTACTTGTTACCGCTAGGCAATGCGATGAAGTTGCCCGGGTTGCGGCGCTATTTAGGCCAAAGCCTCGGATACGAGGTCATTGACATTCAAAGCTTCGGCGGCTTGGCCGGGCCGGAAGTAACCCAGGCACCTGCTTTTCAAGAGAACCTCTTGAGCTTTGCCGTATGTTATGGCTTGGCCGTTCAGGGGGTGAATCAGGGTCGAATTGAAACCAATCTGTTGCCGCCAGAGATCGTTCAGGAGCGCCTAATCCGATCGAAAAAACCGTGGGCGGTGGCCGCTGCCGCCACATTACTGTTGGGTTTCACGCTAAGCTTCCTCGGGTATTCGCGTGCTTTAGGCGTGATGTCGCCTGAGCGATTTTCCGCATCGGAAAACGAAGCAGCTCAGGTAGTGAAGGAATCCCAAGCGCTTCAATCGCAAAAATCGTCGGCACTCTCGGCCTTTGATGCGACGGATCAAATCGGGAAGAATGTGGTCAGCCACGTTGAGCAGCGAATTCAGTGGCTAGAACTCTTGCGAGCCATCAATGAGTGTTTGCCCCGGGATCCGGAGGATAAGAAGCCTGAGGATATCGAGCTCCGTAACGAGCTTCATATCGTCAGTGTGGATAGCCAATATGTCGAGGACTTGAGCCAATGGTTTGCTATGGTGTCGCGGTGGTATCAACCGCTGGATGTTTCGGGCCAAGCAGGTGCAGGGGCTCCCACAACGCCTGGAGGTATGCCCGGAACTCCTGGGGGTGCGGCAGCACCGTTGGGAGCACCTCCGGGGAGTGCCATGGCGGCACCGCTCGGCGGGATGATGCCGGGAACCGGAACCTCGGTCGAGGGTCCGAAGGGGGCCGGTTATGTCATTCAACTTACCGGTTATCACTACCACAACCGACCGACCGCCGGCGACATTCAGGGTGCCCAGTATGTGCGGGAAACCCTCTTAAGGAATTTGGAATGTCAACGGGTGATATTGCCCAAAGTGGAGGAGCCCGGCACAGAATGGGTCAGCATGAAGGAGTTGGGAATCGGCTACCCGGTGCTCATCAATCCTGGTAGACCGGTCGAGGTACGAATTCGCAAACCATCCTTCCGCGGGTTTGGGCCCAGCGGTAGTTTCGATGAAGGCTACTCAGGCATGCCCGGGGGACCCATGTCAGGATACGCCACGACTTTAACACCGGGAATGGGTAGCAGTCCATACAACCCCTACGCCGCGACAAGGGGGCCTGGGTATCTGGGGGCGACCGGGGCCCCGGGAACCAGCGCTAGTGTTCGGCCGGAGGAATTAGAGATCGTTTTGCGACGTTTCGATTTCGTCGTGCAGTTTTGCTGGCAACCCACTTCAGCCCGTGAGCGCCACGAAAAGCGGCGTCAGATGGAGGAAGCACAACAAACGGCAACGGGGGAAGTCGGGGCCACGGGGTCCCAAACCCCTCAGCCCACCTCCCCGCCTGGGACTGGATAAACGCCTACAGCGACAAGCGGAACATGACCAGCACCTTGGGTGAACACCTTTAAGCATCTGCTGTTCCTGAAACTTGTTGGTTGTATGATTCGGCATGATGGTCATATCGGTTGAAGGTCGCGACCTTTGGCGCCGGTTGCCGGCGGAGGGATTTTGCCGAATTCATCCATCGTGAAGGAAGGCTTTGATCTAAGTGCAAGTTGGAAGTCGTGAACCTTCATGGCAGCCGGCCTCGCAATTCCCGAGATGTAACTCGCAATTCCCGAGATGTAATTTGATACGCAACAAGTAGCCATCCTGGACACAAACAAGATATAAACAAGAGATATAAACAAATTTTATAGGGACTCTCCCAGCAGGGGCTTTCCAATGGATCAGGTCAAGCAGGTCCTAGCCGTTGTTGCAAAGTACCACTTTTGGATTTTATCCGGGGTGGTAGTGATCTTAAGCGTTGTTTTCTGGGGGACAGCCTCGGCAAAGTTGGCCCGGGCAACCAATGAGCGCCGCACCCAGTTGGAACAGCAGCGCGATGCTGTCGTCAAAGTGCGAAGTGTCGCAGCTCATCCCAATCAAAAGGTCCTTCGGGCCTTGGAGCAAGAGCATCGGCGTTTAATCGATTTGGTTTATCGGGCCTGGGCCGAGTTGTATCAAGATCAAAAAGCCCGCAATCAATGGCCGCGACAATTAGGGGATGAGTTCTTGCAAGTCATCAACTCGTTAGGGCCAGAGGATGAGATCCCGGTTCGATACCGCGAAGTTTATCAGTATTTCATCAGAAACCATTTCCCAGAATGGTATGAGATCGTTGACTTGCGGTTGCCGCCGAAGCGCGACCTTCAGGGGAACATTTTGAAGGACGAGCGCGGACGCCCGATCAAACAGGATCCTTTCGAAGGACAAACAAGAGCGTCGCCGTACGGGACCGTGGGCGGCTATCCAGGGGCAACATCCACTTATACCGGGGAGGAAGGATACGCCCCCGGAACTACAACTTACACGGGAGGTGGCCCGCAAGCGACTCAGCCGGGGGCTGAATTGGTCGGAATTGTCGATTGGAACATGCAGGATTTGCAGCGAATCCGTGCCCAGTTTGATTGGCCGACCACCCCCTCTACTTTCGAGGTGCGCGTGGCCCAGGAAAGTCTCTGGGTTTACGAAGCTCTCTTGGGGATCATTCGGGAAACAAATGCCGGGGCTACAAGCTACTATAACGCAGCGATCAAGCGGATCGATGCCCTCGAGATTGGACGCGAGGCAGCCATCGCTTTTGTGCAGACTTCGATGCCCATCCTTCCCAGAGTTGGTGTGGGGGCTTACGGCACGGCCGCTCCCGGTGGTGAGGGAATGACCACCGGGTTAGGACCGCCGGGCGGGTTAGGACCGCCGGGCATGGGAATGCCGCCTATGCCGGGTATGCCTCCCATGGCCGGTCCCATGATGCCACCGGGGATGGGAACTTCGATGTATTACGGAAGCGATTATGGCCCGGAAGGCCCGGAAGGGGGAGCCATGGGGGGCTACGGTTACGGCGGTTACGGGCCGGGAGCAGGGCCAGGCGCAGCCTCAAATGTTTCCCGCGAAGAATTAATCCGACAGCAACTGACACACTTTCGATACGTAAATAAGGACGGCAACCCGTTGCCGGCCAACAGCCCCCATCCTTTCGCGGAATTCAAGATGATGCCTGTGCGGATGTTTTTGCACATGGACCAGCGGCGAATTCCGCGACTTCTGGTAAATTGCGCCAATTCGCCGATGCCCGTCCAAGTGCGTCGGGTACGGTTGCGTCCGGGACAGGGCCGTACGGTCGAGCTCGGCAGCATGGCCGGTGGAATGGCCTATCCAGGGATGGGCGGCATGAGCGGATACTCCAGCACGGGCGTGTACCCTGGGGCTGGTGGCATGGGGGGGAGGTATCCCGGAATGACCAGCACGTATGACGAGGCTCCTGGCTCAGCTAGTCCGTACGGAACGGCCATGGGGGGTACCGCGGGCAGCTCGGCCGCGGAAACGTACGATATGCCGGTCGAGGTGCAGGGAATTATCTTCCTGTTTAATCCCCCTGATCGCAGCAAGCTGGGCAAGGGTGGTGAAGCAGAAGTCGAAGGGCCGCTAGCCATTCCGACCGGACCGCCTCCGGTCCCCGGTGGTGCGGTTCCGGCGTCGGAAGCTGGGGCTGTGGGAGCTCCCGCCGCACAACCACCGGCCGGTCCGGCCGCTACAGCTCCGGCGGCTCCGGGTGCTCCAATCCCGGCCGCAGGGCCGGCTGCCGGCCCCTCGCCGGGCGGAGTGCCGCCTGCGGGTACCGGAGTTGCCTCGCCTCAACCACCGGCAGGGGCGCCTGTGGGGCAACCGGCACTTCCGGGCCCTCCATTCGCTCCTCCTCCGGAAGGGGTGACTCCTACGCCACCAGGACCACCAGCAATAGCGCCGGTATCGCCATCACCTCAGCCGGGGGCCGGTGGACCGGGAGCTGCCACCTCGCCACCGCCGGGTAGCCCGTAAGTGGGATGAAGTCGACGCAAGATTGCCTTTTTCGTTCGGTAAATTGAGAAACTTGAAACAAGGAATAAACGCCGGATAACGGGCTTCACAGATAACTTACTTTATTGCAAAGTTTGGCGAATTTGAGTACCGTTCAGTTTTTTGGGGTACAAGGCGGGTTGCGATTCAAATAGGGGTGTCGCGAAAACTAGTTCCGAATTAATCTCGGAAACCTCTTTCCGAGGAGTCTTTATATGAAAGCAAAGCTCCCCTTCGACTTGGGTTCGCTGCAACAGCTAGCCTTGCAGCACGTGGAGAAGGTCGTGCTCGGGCTGGTGGCGATTGTATTTCTGTTTTGCCTTTATTCGGCAGTTGCCTCAGGGGGAAAGGCTGTGGGTTTTTCCCCGGAGCAGTTGCGTAGCGATGCCCAAAGTGCGAAACAACACATTGAGCAGACCTCGCCGGAGGCAGCTCGTACACCAACCGATTACCCGGCTATTGCCCAGCAAATCCGAAGACCAATTGAGGAAACCTTTTACCGCTTTGCCACGGTTTGGGATCCCTTACTTTGGGAACGGCGCGGACTGCGGGGAGAGCCACCCGTATTCGCGTTGGAGAGCTTGCGGGCTTCCGCGGGAAATGGGGTTTTCAACATGGCGGACCCGTCCCAGTTAACACGGCCGGCTGCCGCTCCGGGCTCCCCCGGCGCTAGTGCGAGCCTGGGGGCCGGAAGGGGCCAGCGGTGGGTCGTATTAACAGGGCTGATTCCGATCGCCAAACAAATGGAAGCCTATTTAGAAACGTTCAAAGATGCTCAGTATAAGGATCCCAACCGCGACCGACCCATTTACATCCACTACTGGGTGGAACGTGCGGAGTTGGATCCGCGGGGCGAGGCGACGAATCTCCGCTGGGTGCGGATCGACCCACGGCAAATGCTGATGGTGGTGCGCTTCTGGCGGGGGATGGGACAGGAGGTGGTTCATCCGGCGTATTTGCCTCCGGCACCGCTACCGGGCAGTGCGCCCCTATCATTTCCGCTGGGGCCGCGTATCGGTGAAATTTGGGGAGTTGAGGTGGCTCATCCACCGGAGATTCCTCTGGCAGCGGCCATGCGCGGCGTAGCGGGCGAGCCCGGCATGGGTCCCGAAACTTTGGCGATGGGCTCCAGCAACCCCTACACCATGCCATATTCGGGCGGCTCTGGCTACGGATATCCTGGAGGTTATCCGGGCGGATATCCTGGAGGTTATCCGGGCGGTATGCCGGGGGCTCCGGGATCCGACGAGATGATGTATTCGGAGGGGATGTATCCAGGAACGATGCCGACCTATCCGAGTGGCTATCCGGGAAGCGGACTCGGAACCATGGTCCCGGGAGCGGGCGCGGGTCCGGGGGGGATTCCTTTGCCGCCGATCGAGGGGGCACCCGCCGGCTTACCGGTTCCCGGGGTTCCGGGCCTCACGCCATCCCCCGAGGGGCAACCTCCGGCAGGACCCGGTGCGGTGGGACAGCCTCCGGCAGCACCGGGCACAACGACTCCGGAACAACCGGGCACCTATCCTCAGCCCGGTATGCCTCGGGTGAAGTTTCAACTCTTCCGGTTCTTCGATTTTTCCGTCGAGCCGGGAAAGCAGTACGTCTACCGCGTTCAGTTGGTTCTCTTTAATCCGAACTATAGGCTGGACCCACGCTTCGTGGAGCGGCATGAGCTGACGCAAAATCCCTGGCTCGAAACACAATGGAGCGAGGTTACCGAACCGGTACGAGTTCCATTGGATGCCCGCGTAATTGCCGGCCCAGTAAAGCCGGCCCCGACGGTCATGCATGAGCCGGCGGCGAATGTAGTTGTAGTAGCTTTCCGATCGGAAGATGGCGTCCGGGCGGCCCAAGACTTCACTCTGTTGCGTGGCCAACTTGCCAACCTTGAAGGAACGATTCCGAAGGAAACACGTCCCGGTTATGGCGGCATGTATCCAGGTTATCCCGGGGCCATGACTGGCTTGGATGACCTGATGGGTACTTCGGTGAGCGAGACGATGCCCCCACCCGGCGCACCGGGCGGACTTCCCGGTCCGGGCGGCACCAAACGGCCGGCGACTGGTCCCGGAACAAAGAAAACTGAGGAGACTGAAGAAAAATTCTCTTATTTCACGCAGATGTTGGTCGTCGATATGCGGGGTGGCGAGCGGCTCCATCGCTCCGACAAGGACATTACGGAACCCAGCATGCTGCTTTTGATGGATTCCTACGGCAACCTTCTGGTACGTAACGAGCTGGGGGACTACGCGGAATACGTGCGCTATCACAAGGAACCCGAAGCTCCGGTGAAAAAGCCGGCAACCGGCGGCCCCCCGGGGATGGAAAGCATGTATGACGAGACCTATATGGACATGATGGAAGGGGGGTATATGTACGAGTATTACCGTGGACGTGCCGCTCGACGAGGTGGGGGCCGGATTCGAACTCCTCCCGCCGCGGGCACCCGCCGGTCCACTGGGTCTTAAGGGTCCATTTAGCCCGCTTCGATTTGCCCTTGTACTGTCTTTGCGAAATCCCCCGCATTGCCTTTGTTGGGAATCGCGCTCCTTCTAGTAGCACATGCCCTTACTGGTGCTTATAAAGGCTGCGATCCTTGGTTTTGCTAAAAATTCTCGGTGCAGCCAAAAAGTCTTATCTTAGCTGAAAAGTCTCATTTCGGGTTGGCCCTTGCCGTCTTCCGTGACATAGAACGGACGCTTTTCCACCTCGTAGGCCGTCGCCGGTGAGATTCCCATCGCCGTGTAGATGGTTGCATGCAAGCGGGTTACGTCAATCGGATCGCGGATGGCCACGCAAGGACGTTCTGGAGCTGATTCTCCGAAGACACAACCACGCCGGATGCCGCCGCCGAACATTAGCACCGAGCTCGCCCCGGTAAAGTGCCGGTGTAGCCCATAGTGGATCATCTCCTCCATGAAGTCAGCAGGGGCGCGCGATTGGTCGCGGGCATTACTGCCAGGCACCCCCTCGATGAGCATATCGCGGCTGAATTCGCTCGCCACAATGACCAAAGTACGATCCAGCAGGCCGCGGTCCTCCAAATCCAAAATCAACTGGGCGATGGGGCGATCGATTAACTGCTTCATCCCGGCATATCGAGTGTGACCATTCTCATGCGTATCCCAGCCTTCGAACGGCACATATTCGGTGGTGACTTCGATGAATCGCGCCCCCGCCTCCACCAGCCGACGGGCAAGCAGGCATCCCAGGCCAAATCGGCCCGTGTTGTATTTTTCGTAAACCTCTTTTGGTTCCTTCGAGATGTCGAAGGCCTCGCGTTTGGGTGAGGCCAATAATCGATATGCATTCTCCAGGGCCCGGAGGACGGATTCTCGATGGAAGTCGCTGGCCGGCTGACCCGCCAACTCCTGTTCCACAAGGCGGCGATAGAATGAATGCCGGTTTTCAAAACGCGAGGGTGTCATCCCGCGCGGAGGCCGGACACTATCGGCTCCCTGCTCGGGAAATGGGATCATAAACGGCCCATATTCGGCCCCGAGGAATCCTGCCGTGTGATACGCTTTGAGTTCCTCTTTTTCCCCGATTCCTTCCAGCCGTTGACCAATGACGATGAACGGCGGGATTACAGGATCACGAGGACCAAGAATTCGGGCGATCCACGCCCCCATATGTGGAGCAGCTACTGTTTGCGGGGGGATATAACCGGTGTGCCAATGATATTGATGACGGGAGTGCAGAATATGACCGAGGTCCGGCAGCACATGCGAACGGATTAAAGTGCCCCGGTCTAATACCTGGGCAATATTCTCCAATCCTTGGGAGATCTGAACCCCCGGAAGCACCGTGTCGATCGCCGGAAAAGTGCTCAAAATTTCGCTGGCCGGAAGTCCCTTGCGGAATGGCGCATATCGCTTTGGATCAAAAGTGTCGGGGGCAGCCATCCCCCCGGCCATCCACAAAAGCACGAGACAATCGGCTCGGGCAGGCGGCGGCGGGGCAAGCCGCAAAGCGCTGTTCTCGCGCGGCTCAGTGGGCGATGACCAACCGCGCGGTTCTGGCATCGTAAGCGTGGCGGCTCCCGCGGCCACGGCCCAGCGGATAAAATCCCGGCGACGCCAGTTGCGCGTCCCCGCAGATTGATCGATCGGCTCACGCTTGCTGCCGAAACCCTCTCCGAAAGAAGCAATCCCGTTCGGTCCCGGTTGGTGCGGACGCCCGGCGACCAGCAACGCATCACTTAACATTTCCGCTCTTTTCACCATCTCCCGATCCCCTATCCTTTAAGTTCCCGAGAATGTGCGGGGACTTCTTTTCAAATACGATGCCATGTCTCAAAAAGGGACTTGATTGGGCTATTCGTCCGATCAGGACATGATCATTTGCCAACCGACAACCGCCTCCCTTTTTTTTGGCCAACATTTACTCCTTCGGAATCCTCCACGAACGCTGCTTTTTCACTGCCGAATAAAGCCGGTATCTTTCCAACCGCCGGATGGCTGCTTCTTGGTTGCCGGTGCTATGCCCTTCTTTTTTTACTGAATTAAGCACGCCTAACAGAAGTTTCGGAACCTATCTTCGGCTAAGCTGTGAGTGCCATCGGTAAACCTGTTTCTAAGTTCCTGATCCAGCGGGTAACCCAGATCCTGCTTGTGTGGCGGCGTGTACTGAGTTCAACCTCAGCGAATCAGCCCAATCTTCATTTGACCCCTTAACCCGAATTGACACCTACCCCACACCGAACCAACCCGAATGGTTAAAAACCTTGCGCTCTAAAACCCCTGGCTTGGCCTCTCTTTTAAATAACCGATTTCGTTATTTCTCATCGGACTTTCTTACTTGTCACCGGATCGTTTGAAACTCCGGCAGCATGAGAACTGTCCACAGGAAATCGGCTACCACCTCAGCGGATTGGGCCGGTTTTTGTCCCGACGAATCTCCCTCGCACAGCCACGCGGAGGCTGCCTGCAATTCTTCCGGTGTTGGAGGTCGGCACAGGGTACTCAGAAATACACGCTGAATCAGGTTGGCCGCCGGTTGTCCCTCAAAGAGCTTCAAAAGCCGCACACCCCCTTGATCGAGAGCAGCATGAAATTGTTCACCGATGCTCAAATCCAGTGCTTGCAAGGTGGTCATTTCCTCAGGCCTTGTGGAAACCACAACGTCGCGAAGCGGTCGCCCTAAAGCCAGTTGCAGTGGATCTGCCGGCACAAGCGCCGCTCGAACGAATTCCGCGGGTTCCGCCTGAATGCCGAGGTTCGCGATGGGTTTCGCCGGAGCCGCCCCGGTCAATCGCCAGAGCGTATCCACAAATTGTTCGGCCGTTAATCGCCGCGGCAGCGGCCCCTGAAACACATACGCCTGGGACGAGCCATCCGGCCAAACCGAGGCGCACTCGGCCTGGTAAATCTTGGAAGTGGTCATATGCTCCAGCAACTTTTTAATGTCCCAGCCATTTTGGACGAGGTAACCGGCCAGATAATCAAGCAGGCTTTCACTCCACGGGGCATGATCCATCGCATCCACCGGGTGAACAAGGCCCCGACCCATGAGCCGGTGCCAAATTCGGTTCACCAGGGTGCGGCTGGTCCGCCCGTTCTCCGGATGAGTTAGCAGCTCCGCGTACTGCCGGAGCCGCTCCGGGGCTGGGGCAGCAGGATTGATCGAGCCTAATTCCGGAAAAACAAACCCGGGTGCGGCGACCTGCCCTGTCGGTTTGTCGCAGCGGTGAATCTCAAGCGGTTCCTCGGCTACGATGGCCGCCAAGCCGTAGGCGTCGGTAAGTTTCCATTTATCCACGAAACTATCGTGGCACGAGGCACACTTCATGTTGATGCCCAGAAACACCTGGGCTGTCGTTTGTGAAAACTGAAGTTCTACTCGCTGACTTGCATTGACATTACCCCGCCATTTGATGCCGCGAATGAAACCTTCAGCCCCGGGGTCTGGCGTGATCAATCCCCGAATGAAGCGGTCGTAAGGCCAATTTTCGTACAAGGCACGGTATAGCCATTCGGTGATCTGTTTCCGTCCCCCATCGATATAGCCGGTGCCCGTGTAGTCGTTCCGGAGTAGATCGTTCCAGAAACTCAGCCAATGATCCGCGTAAGCTCGGTGGTTGGCCAAGAGGTTGGAAATCAGTTTTGCCCGCTTGTTGGGGTCCCTATCGCCCAAGAACTCGGCCAACTCATCTGGAGTCGGCGGCAGCCCAATCAGATCGAAATAGACCCTTCTTGCGAACCGGCGATCATCGATCGTTTGGGGGAAGCTCTGCCCATTTTCACGAAAATACTCGGCAACCAGCCGATCCAACGGGTGCTCCAAGCCCGGTTCTTCCGGCGGAATAGTAACCTGACGTAGCGTCAGGGGTGCTTCATAAGCGGAAGGTGGCGCGAACGAGAAGCCTGGCTCCCATTGTAGCCCTTCAGCAATCCACTGGCGCAAGAGCGCAACTTGCTCGGGAGTTAATGGTGGCCCCTCCGGAGGCATTCGCAACACACGATCTTTCGTCGTCACTCTTTCGATTAGAATACTTTCGCCTGGGTTGCCGGGCACCACTACTTCGGCTTCCAGAATGCTTTCGCGAGTGTTGAATGATATGCCTCCCTCCGCCGCATTGCCCGTGTGACAGGTAGCACATCGCTCGCGGATGATCGGCACGATCTGATGCGAAAAATCGATTCTGCCGTCACTCGGGGGGAAGGTGGGAACCTGCGGCTGGCCTGCAATATCCGGAGGATTGTTGACGGAATCAGAGGGTGATTGGCTTGCCGGCTCCGCAACGAGTGAGCTTGCGGCTTCGCTGGCCAATGTCGGAGGCTCAAGAAGACGCTCTACCAGCAAAGCCAAGTAATTCGGCAGACAGACGAGTCGATTTAACCAAACTTTAGAATCAACAAAAAGAAAGGCGGTCAACGGCAAAAGTAAGATCGCAGAGAAAACTCGCACATTCACACATGGAGTTGATCCCCGCAAAAGCCCGCTCAATCGAGGTCCGCCCCGAGAGGCGGAATTAAGCTCCTTGCTTTTCGGTTGCAGCTCTCGTGTGGAAGGATCTTCGGGAACACAACAAGAAATCTGCCTCCGTAGGCCTTCAGCATCGGAGGGATTGTCGGTCTTTTCCTGCGGCATGCGATCTCTCCGATGGCACGCTTAAGTTTGGTAAGGTGAAAAATGAAAGTGATTCTGACTCTTTTACTCCGCCCTCGTTTACTCCGCCCTCGGTAAATCGCGATCGACAAACGATTCCGGCCCAAGGGTCAAAAATCGCGTTGAGTAACTGATGAGCACGGCTTAAAAGTCGAAAACGATACCGCGTTGTTCTGGATTTAATACTTGCAGTTCGCGCAATTCGAGCGACTTAACGCCGTCAAGGAGTTTAGAGAGCGAATCCCTATATCCTCCAAAGCAAAACCCAACGGGCTGTGGGGGCTAAACAGCGATTCAACTTAGCAAAGGTTCTCGCGAAACATTTCCGTTTACCGAAGGTCCTGCGCTTCCTCAATTCCCGCAAGAAACATCCGCGTTTGAACCGCATGTCACCATTGTCGGCGAAATGATTCAGCCGGCGGATTCTCACGCAGCTTGCTTTGTAGATTTGATGCCATTTTATCGGTTGAAAATGGCTTTAAAGAGCAAAAACAAAAAAATCAATCACCGCCAGCACTTGTTTTTCGTAACGTTGCACTAACATCTAGTATTCAAATAACGTCGAAACTCGATTTCCCACAGAATAAAGCGGAGTACCAAAAAAGGCGGTTCGATTTCCTGCTGCAACCCGAACACCGCCATACCTTAGTTCTTCTGTGTCAGCGAGTCATGGACTCGATTGTATCTAAAACCGCCGATGCTCAAGCGATCACAGTAGATTCCTGCCTGTTCGAACTCTTCTACTTACCTAAAGGGAATCTCGGCTCCAAACCCTCGCAACCAGGGTCACCCATTGTGCTGCGTATATGATGCCAGCAATTGCGGCCCAAGTACTCGAACCCAAGTACTTTAACGATCAATTGAGTTTTCCGCATGCATCAAGCAGCGCGAAAGCCCTTTTCCTAGAAACGTTCATCCTACTCCTGTAAAGGTTCACCCTAAGCAATCAACCCCTCAACGACGTGACCGTGCACGTCGGTTAAGCGGAAATCGCGACCCTGAAACCGATAAGTAAGCTTCGTGTGATCTACGCCCAATAGGTGCAGAATGGTTGCATTCAGGTCATGCAGATGCACCGGATCGCGAATAATGTTGTAGCTAAATTCGTCGGTTTCACCATAAACGATTCCCGGTTTAATGCCGCCGCCGGCAAGCCACATGGTGAAACAGCGAGGATGGTGGTCCCGCCCATAGTTCGTTTTCGTAAGCGTCCCCTGGCAATAGATGGTCCGGCCGAACTCGCCGCCCCAAACGATCAACGTATCCTCCAGCAAACCGCGTTGCTTCAGATCCAAGATCAATGCGCGACATCCCTGGTCAACATCTTTGCATTGAAGCGGCAAATCGCGCGGCAAATCGTGGTGATGATCCCAACCGCGATGGAAAATTTGCACGAAGCGGACATCGCGCTCAACCAGTCTCCGTGCGAGCAAGCAATTTGCTGCAAAAGTGCCGGGCTTTCGAGCCTCCTCTCCGTAAAGTTCGAAGGTTTCTTCCGGCTCCTTGGAAATGTCCGTCAACTCCGGCACTGAAAATTGCATGCTGAAGGCCATTTCATATTGACAGATTCGGGTTTGAATTTCCGGATCTCCAAGCTCAGCATAAAGTTTTTGATTCAGCTCAACCACGGCATCCAGCATGTCCTTGCGAGCCGCCGAATCGACGCCGGGTGGATTCGTCAGGTAAAGCACAGGATCGCCCTGCGAACGAAAGCTGACCCCTTGATACCTAGAGGGTAAAAACCCCGCCCCCCAAAGCCGCGAATAAATGGCCTGAGCATCTCGCTTCGCGCTCCAGGTGGAGTGAAGGACGACGAAGCTGGGCAAGTCCCGATTCATGGAACCCAAACCATAAGAGAGCCACGCCCCTAAACTGGGCCGACCGGGAATCTGGCTCCCCGTGAGAAGATACGTAATCGCCGGATCGTGATTGATCGCTTCGGTGTGCATACTTTTGACGATGGCAATTTCGTCCACCACCGTTGCAAGATGGGGGAGAAGCTCGCTGATCCATGCCCCGGACTGTCCATACTGCTTAAATTTATAAATGGAAGGAGCGACGGGAAACCGCGCTTGGCCGGAGGTCATGGTGGTCAATCGTTGCCCCATGCGCACGGAGTCCGGTAAGTCCGCATCGAACATATCCAGCATTTTTGGCTTATAGTCGAAAAGGTCAATTTGTGAAGGGGCGCCGTTCATAATGAGGTAAATCACCCGCTTCGCTTTTGGGGCATGATGAAGTTGCGTTAAAGCCCCGACCGGTCCCGGCTGATGCGGCGGAGGACCACTTGGCGATGCCGGGTCCGAAGCGGAAAGAAGCTTCGGGTTCAGAAGGGAAGCCAACGCAATAGGACCAAGGCCCCGAGCACACCGACCGAAGAACTGTCGCCGCGTTTCCAGTAAAGCGTATTCCTCTTGAGGATCCATGCGCTACTCCTTTCCGATCGAGAATTGGCCTAGGTCAGCACTCCTCGATTACCCATCGAAAAATCCCGACTTCCCACTATAAAATGAAGGTTGCACACCTCGAAAGCATTTCCCAATCTTTCGTTTTTTTTCCTTGTCCAGACCCGTGTCTTACCACTTTATCTTCGAACTATTTTCTAGAGGGACTTTTTCAGGGGTCTTTCATGTTTTTGCGGAACTTCGTTTTGCTAGCGGGTCTAACAAAATTCAGGCGCAAGTGGTGTTCAACCTTCCTACACGGGGGGCACCAAAAACTCCAAAATTCGCCTCCAGATCCCGCTTCGGGGCAACATCAGAGGAAATTATTTCGTGATGCTCTCATCGAGGTTTAGGAGCACATTACACACCAAGGTCCATGCGGCCACTTGGGCAGGATCAAGCGACTCGTCCCGTGGTGATTCGCCCACCGCAAGCAATTGTAAGGCTGCCTGCGGTGCCTGGCTAAATCGCTCATAATGTCGGTCGTACTGACGGATCAGCACCGCTAACTCATCTTCCTTAGGAGCTCGGGCAGCTACGAGGCGGAAACCATAAAGGACCCGATCAGCGGTCGTTTCGCCCCCTTCTTTCATGAGCCGCTCCGCCATTTTTCGCGCCGCCTCCACAAACTGTACATCGTTCATCAACACAAGGGCCTGCAAAGGAGTATTCGTTCGGGCCCGGCGCACCGTACAATCCTCACGCGCTGGAGCGTCGAATGTGGTGAGATTTGGCGGCGGCGATGTACGTTTCCAAAATGTGTACAAACTGCGCCGGTACAGTTTTTCTCCATGATCCTGCACAAATCGGGCCGTGTTGCTGGTGGTGTAACCCACAGCCTCCCAAAGCCCCGAGGGCTGGTAAGGCTTCACGCTTGGCCCACCCACTTGTTCGACCAATAGGCCGCTGACAAATAACGCGGTATCACGAATGGCTTCCGCATCCAGCCGAAAGCGAGGCCCGCGCCCAAGGAGCCGGTTTTCCGGATCTCGAGCGAGAAGCTCCGGAGTCACTTTAGCAGATTGGCGATAGGTGGCCGAAGTGAGAATCAGTCGTAACAAGTGTTGGACATCCCACCCACTTTCAATGAATTCCACGGCCAGCCAATCCAGCAGCTCAGGATGCGTGGGCCGCTCCCCCTGGCTACCAAAATCCTCCGCCGTTTTGACTAAGCCCACACCAAAAATTTGCTGCCAGATCCGGTTCACCGCCACTCGGGCGGTCAGCGGATTTCCTCGGTCCACCAACCATTGAGCCAGACCTAAGCGGTTACGCGGTGCCTCGGCTTGTAGGGGCGCAAAAGCGGCCGGCACGTTGGGTTCCACTTTTTCCCGGGGCTTTTCATAATCGCCTCGTTCCAAAACAAATGCCTCCCGCGGTTGCGGCAGATCGGCCGAGACCAACGTCCCAGGAATTTGCTGATCCAACTCGGCCAAGCGTTTTTCAATTTCGCTTCGCCGCGTCAACAGCGGTGAACACTTCTCGCGAGTTTCGGGATACACATGCATGAGAAAATACTCGCGAAGTTGCTTTTTCTCGTCTTCAGAACGCTGATCGGCGGGCTTTCCAAGGATCGTCTTGATGCTATCCGGCAACCCCTCATAGTTCACTTGCTTCTGGATAAGTTCCCAACGACGAAGAGAATAGATAGGCTCATCCGGCTGAGGTACTTTGGTCACCACCCCCGCTGAATCCCAGTAAACGGTTCCTCCGAATTGCGTGAAGGCCCAGCCGTTGATGGCTCCCCCGGGCTTCAGGCCCACTTTACCAATCGGTACCTCCAAGCGTATCCATTGCCCTAATGGCGGTAAGTCGCCAATCCGCTGGCGGCTCGGCGTGTTGTCTGTACCCCACTCGATGAGATTCTCGCCCCAATACGCACGGTGTTCCCACGATCCATCGTTCCACTGAAGCATGAGTTGTCGCGGCGGATTTGCCGGATCCAAATATACATAAGCGAAAAGCAGATCACCGGCACCGGGTTTAAGCGGCAGCTGTGCCCCGGTGAAGAAATGTTGGCTCCGCCCCTCCGCACTTCGACGAACGGCTTTCTGGCCACTATGCACAGGATGCTCCGGGCCCGTAACAAAGTCCCAAGCAGGCCCTTCTGCTTGAAGCTGGGCCCCCGGCGGCACCTCGTCATCGATCCAGACGAACTCCCGCGGCTCCAATTTTAGATTTTCCGTGGCAGCCTCCGGATCCTCGTACTGGACAGAGGCCAAAATTTCCTCAACTGAGTTTTTAATCGATTCCATCTCCGACTGGAGCCGCGACTGCTCGGCTGCTTGCTCAGGGCTCGGCAACCGCACGACTGGCGGCGTCAACGCGATGTTCCCGTCCATGGCCGGATCAGCCATACTGTAAAAGAAGGCGTACATGCGATAGTAGTCGCGTTGGCTGATCGGGTCGTACTTATGGTCATGACATTGCGCACACCCCAAAGTAAGCCCCAAGAATGCAGTTCCTATAGCATTAGTTCGATCGACGGCATATCGCACAAGGACTTCGGCATCGATAGAGCCACCTTCGCTGGTCGTGACATTGCATCGGTTGAAGCCAGAAGCCACCCGCTGCTCCAAAGTTGCTTCCGGCAACAAATCACCCGCAACCTGCTCAATGATGAATTGGTCATAAGGCTTATTCTGCTGGAATGCTTGGATCACCCAATCGCGGTATGGCCACATTGACCGATAATTATCCAGGTGCAGCCCGTGGGTATCGCCATAGCGAGCCACGTCGAGCCAGTACCGGGCCATATGTTCGCCATATCGGGGCGACGCGAATAGCCGATCTAAAACCCTTTCGTAAGCTCCGGAATCGTTGTCGGCCAGGAAAGCATCGACCTCGGCCGGCGTGGGCGGTAGACCGGTCAGGTCGAGAGTTACACGGCGGATCAGCGTGACTTTGTCGGCCTCCGGAGACGGGGCGAGCCCTTCGGCCTCCAGCCGGGCCAAAATAAAGCGGTCGATGGGATTCCGGCACCACGCATCGTTTCGCACGGATGGAAGCGCAGGTCGTTGGGGGACCACGAAGGACCAATGTTCCTCCCAATTGGCCCCCTCATCGATCCAACGACCGATTAGTTCGATTTCGTGCTCGGAGAGGCTCTTTCCGAAGCTCGGCGGGGGCATTCGTTCTGCGGGATTGGGGGTCGTAATACGCCGGAAAAGTTCACTATCTTTGCGACTACCCGGCTCAACAACGCCATACACCTCCTCCGAGCCTAGGAGTCCCCCTTTCAGATCGAGCCGCAAGTCGGCCTTTCGGGCCTGGTCGTCCGGACCGTGGCACGTGAAGCAATTGTCCGACAAGATCGGACGAATTTGCCGGTCGAAATCCACACCGTGTTTAGCACCAGGCTCGACGGCAAAAGCCAGTGGATCAATAGTGCTAAGACCTACCCATATTGGCAGGACAATTAAGAAAGCGAGCAAGCTGCTGCAAAGTACTTCCGAATTGAGGAACACCGAATGGTCTGGACTAAGAGCTAATTTCCCTTTCAAGAGCCGGGACAAATTGCAAGTCAATTTGAGGAATTGGCCCGGGGCCCCGCCAAACTCAGACGACCGACTCATGAGTTTGTCCCCTTTTTACCCGATGAAAAGAACGGGTCTAGCTTTATTACGGTCGACTTGTTGAGGGATTTCCACCTTCTGGTGGCCGAAGCGCGGGTGGCGACGTTGCCTCCGGCGCGAGATTTGTCAAGACTCCTAAATGCCTTTGAGAACGCCACTCTCTTTGTGCCTATGAGAGGGCGACTCTTTTCCTTTCCTCTGGGCGATCCGGTAGAGACGGACTGTCCATTGCTTCCTTTGGCCGCCACTTTCGCGAGGGGTAAGGCAAACCTCCGCTGCACTTTTCGGCGAGACTAAAAGCTCCCGAGCAATCGCAAATTCGGACGTACCCCACGATTTGATTGGGAATAACGGCGATTAAAGTTTTCACCCGGGGAGATATACAAAATAATCTGACTCATTTGTCAATAACTATTTTCCAGGCGCGATCTGCGATCGTCAAGGAGACTGCCAGAACAAATTCTCAAGTCGGGGGGTAAATGGTCCGCCTAAAGGTGGTATCGATGAGAGGAACTCACTTAACCTATTTGCATCAAGGCAAGGCTTTTCCGAAAAAAATCTTTAACAACGCAAAAACCCTACACCGCACCCGTAAATAACACTCCTCGAATGATCATATATATGCCAAACATAATTACATGTTCGTCACTCTGGAGATGACATATTCCATGTCTCTTCTTACGCGAACAGCACCTTGACAGGAGAACTCGTGATGGATTAGCTCGAGAACGAGTAGGGGATTGCCTTAGGCCTACTTTTGAGCCCGCACACCGCCTGCGAACCGACCGCTCCCCTATGCAAAATCGGTCACGCGTTAAGTCGCCCCCCACTGAGTGCGCAACCGCCGAGAAAACGTGAACGAAACTCAAGTGCACAAAGCACCTAACGAGGCGGAATGACAAATTCCCTAGCTTTCCCAGATTCCCCGAGTTCTAAGTAAAGGGCCCCCAAAGCCCGACGGATATCCAAATCATTGGGGGCCAGTTGAAAAGCGGTCTTCAGCGCTTTCTCCGCCTCCGCCATACGCTTCAGTCGTTGCAGCGCGAGACCCAGATTGTAATGAATCCGCGCCCCCTCTGGGGCTAATTGAGTTGCCCGGGTGAGGCATTGGGCCGCCTCTTCCAATCGCTGAGGATTCTCCGCGATCAAAAGCCCCAATGAATACCAACCTTCGGCAAAATCTGGCGCTAGCTCCACCACTTTCCTCAGCTCGTGTTCGGCCTCAGATTTTCGCCCCATCTGGTCATATAAAATCGCTAAGTTGTTGCGCGCCGGGATGAATGTTGCGTCAATCCGCAAAGCCATCCGATACGCATCTTCGGCCTCAGCGAGTCGGCCGAGATTCGTTAGAATTACGGCCCGATTTAAATGTGCCGCCGGTTGATCCGATAACGCCCATTGCCCCTCAAAATACTCCTCGAGCACTTCCTGTAACTTTCGCCACTGGGCGCGACCGAAAGCAGACGCCGGTAGCCCGCTGAGTTGCCGAGCTGCCTCCAACCGGACCGCCCGGATGGGATCTGACAGTCTGGGTGCTAGCCGCCGCACCAGCTGATCCGGATCATGCTCCGTGAGCGATCGTACAGCCACCCAACGGACAAGCGGTTCTGAATCCTCCAAGCTTTCCAGCAGCATGGCGACCGCTTCGGCACTCCGCGAGGAAGGCTGGGCAAATCGTGCCAGCAATGCAAGGGCACTTGCCCGAACAATGCCCGCATGGTCGGCCCGCCGCAGCGTGGCCAGAAGCTCCTGGATAGCTTCGGGCTTTCCTTCCCGGGCTTGCGCAAAAGCATAGGCAAAATGTACCGGCTCCGCCTTCTCGGCATACCATTTGCGAACCCATTCCAAAGCCCATTCCGGCGTTTCCCCCTTGCTTACGTCGTTGTGGCAGAGATTGCAGGCATTCGGAATGCCTAAGCTGACCGTTAGGTCGGGGCGGGGGATTCGGAGGCTATGATCACGACGGGGATCGACGACCATATACGTCGTCACCGGCATGTGGCAATCCACACATCGAGTACCCGGCTTGCTGAGATCCGGGTGGAAATGATGCCGGGGCGTATCGTATTTCGACGGCAAGTGGCACTGGTTACAAACGCGGTTGTCCGGCACAGCAGGGCGAGGCTGACCGGGCGGATCCGTTTTCATCCTCAGTGAGTGTGGATCGTGGCAATCCGAGCAGCGGACGCCTTTGCGATACATCAGACTTTGAAGGAAGGAACCGTACTCGTAATTCTCATCGAGAATTTGCCCATCGGCATAATAGAGGTCACTGTCCAAAAGTTCAGGTACATAATGATCCAAAAAGTGATTCCCCGGTCGGAAACCGGGGTAAATCTGATTCCGACGTGCATGACAAGGCGCACAAGTGTCGATTTCCGGGCGAGAGTCCTCACCCTTCAATCGCGGCAGCCCATAGCCGTGACGACGGTCCCAAAAAAAACTCCAAGCCTCGGCCAATTCGACGTGTAAACTTCCAGGGCCGTGACATGCTTCGCAACTCACGTCGATTTCGGACCAAGTCGTTTCATAACGATCCTCGTGAAGGTTGTAATTCCGCTGAAGATCTGTGGAGTGACAATCCGCACACATGTAGTTCCAATTCTGAAGCGGCCGCGTCCAGTGCAGAATATCATCATGCGGAATGGGCTCTTTGGGATAAAGATGGAACCATGACTTGCCGACGACGTCCCACGCCATAGGAAGACATTGGACACGACCGTCGGGAAACTCCACCAGATATTGCTGAAGGGGGCGCACCCCAAAGACATATTTGACGCGAAAAGTCTCTAGATGTCCTTCCCGGTTATCCGTGGTCACAAAGAATTCATTTCCCTGGCGAAAAAGTCGGCTTGTGACCGCGAAGGAAGGGTCCACTTTTCCTTCTTGTGCCATCTGCCGGAGCAAATCCCCGACTTGTCGATGAATCGCCGTCGCATCACAAGGGCGGACGAACGGCAGCTTTGCCGTAGCGGCTTGGATGGCCTCCGCGATTTCACGAGTAAAACGCCGCAAAATTTGATCCCGCACATTGGCCGAAACATCGTGCAACGCGATCGCCCATTGCTCCGGACTAAGCTGAGGAGCAATCTCCCTCAAAACCGCGTCATCCAAAAGCGGCCAGTGTTCGAAGGCGATATGTGTAAAAGTCCGATCATTGAAATCTCCCAAGACCGTATCCGGCCGAGCAAAGTCCATGGCCAAGTCGTGGTCCGAACCCGTCCACAGTTCTGTCTCCTTGGGGTGGCAATCCGCACACTTGTGTCGACCTACGTAGGTGGCTTTTTCTAGCGCATTTTCCGGGAAACACCACCACCAGTCGAGAAAAATAAGAGCCGCGCAACCGCAAACAATCGAACCAATGACCCACGCCCCCCTACCCGGGGTAACCGGACCAAATCGCAGAAATGATTGTCGCGGCTTAACCGATGGAGTATTACTCAATGGTTTTGCCGAGTGAGGTGACTTCGCCGGATCGGCCACGCGTCCTCGACGTTTCCTCATGCTGGCCGTACCCCTTTTTCGATTGTCGGCTGATGCCGTCCTCTGCTGCGTCGCCAGGTATCACCTCAGGAAGATCGCCGGATAGCACCTCGCGAAGCTGGTTGCGATTGGGGAGCGATTTTTGCTCTCTTGAAGAAAGCTGAAGGGCAGTTTGAATGGTTGCTTGGAAGCTTGCCAAAGGTGGGGGCAGGGAAATCTTACCAAAATCAGTCGGAGAGGTCTCCTGGGCACAGCAAGCGCTTTGCCGCCAGATTTTCCGGGCAACTTTCGGGCAAGACTAGAGGAGACGCGAACCCACGCGACTAAAGACTTCCAGTCGAATCGATGCGGAACTCGCAACAAGGAGCCCCCTCATGCCGCGATGATGTTTGCTCGACAGACGTCCCAAGCAGGAGCGAAAGCACTTCTCGATCGATCGCACAAACCGTCCGAGCCGGCTCAAACATACTGATAAAGGCACAATTTCGCTTTCGCAAAATGTTACTTCCGTTTGCGGAATCAACTAACTCCACCACGCCACCTTCTTGCTCCAACACTCGGCAGAACTGTACAAGCCGCTCAGCGGGTTCGGCAGCGTCCAATTGCTTGGCGTAATGATCGCTGAGGATGCGGGCAACCCGCTTAATAACTTTCCGCCGAAGTGCATCTCCCCCCAGTTCCCGAATGGCCTGGAAGATCGCCGGGACCAACAAGTGCTGATTGCCCGAGAAGAGCTGTTGCAAGGCCGCGGGCGTCAGACAATACCGATGTCGCGGGCGACCTCGCGTGGATAGTCGTTCCATACTCCGCTGAACCAAACCAGCCGCGGTCAACTCATTAAGCTGTTCCATGATCGCGGTTCGCGTGACCCCGGTAGAGGCCATGAGCTCGGCAATGGTGTGCGGCGGCTTGCCTACCAGTTGGCGAACAATTCTCATGGCAGCAGGACTGATGTGATGGGTGTCCATGGTTAAACCCTCCGTACTGAATTTGTAACCCTCCCATTTCCCCTTGAAACCGTTTATCTACTACAGCCCCGGTGAATGCGGTAGTGATTCAGATTCAAAAGGCAGGTTGAAAATTTATATGCTTTGAAGAATAAATGCCTGCTTGCTACCCCGATAACTATCGAGTTTGATACTTTGCGTTCAGACTCTGTTACCCCGTTTCCGCTATTCTGCCTAGTACGAACTATTCTGAAATTCGCAGCGGCATCTTACCACCGAAACGATCGAACTGGCGTGCTGGACAGAGCTTGCGGCAGGATAGCGCAGAGCTCGTCACTTGCGCTCTCATGCTACAAACTCTTTCCGGTCGAGTTGCTCTGCTATACCCGGTCGGATACTCCCAAAGCCCGAGCGACGATTCCACTTTGCTCGGGTTCGAAGGTGACTTATCGCGTAAAAACCCCAGTTAAGCGCGGCCGCAACGAATCCGGCACTCTAGAACCCAAATATGACTAAGCGGGAGTATCAAGCTCGTTTTGGATACGTAGATCTCGTGGTCAACACTCCTTCTCTAAAGCGTAAGGAAAATTTGAACGGGCAAAGTCCAAAAAAAGTATTGACTTTGTAACTAATCGTGATTTTAGCCAGTTCGGGCGTCAAAAAGAATAGCCTTGTTGTGAATTGACAACGTCTTTTTGAGGCCCCAGTTGCGAAAAGCGCTGCCAGCCGGGGTTGACTCCTCAGCTTGATGCGCGAGTCACACGCCCCTCCGCAAATGTCCTCTTGGGCGAGCCAATTGGGTTGGGATTCAGCTCAGGAGGCGTAAGCTTCCCAAGTTTCGAAAATCGCCAAAGAAACTCTAGAGCCAAGACAGCGGATTCTTTAACCCCATGCTTTGACGAAAGCCGATGCTCGAAGGAAAATTTTCGATAAAACAAAAAATGTGCATCTAGATTACAAATTAAGATGTCTTTTAGCTCGCAGTTTTGTTTCAGGTTGTCTCCTGCTTCAGAACGCCGAACCAAAAATTAAGCTCGGTGTCTACCACCGGCACGCGCGGCATCAAGGCGGCATTAAGAAAGTAGCCCGCGATGTAACTCAGAAACAATAGGCGCCTTCAAAAAGGGTGCCGACATCAAAAGATATTACGTTATCTAATATACAGCACATATACTTACTTATTGTAATCGATTGCTGTTGAGAAACCTCATCGAAGAAAACACTTCAAAAGACAAACCGCTTTCACTGTTCAACTACCGCTTAGCACGATTCTCGCTCGGCTTTCGCGCAACACCCAGTCGCTGAAAGAAGCTGAAGCCGCCATGCTCATGACTGCCACTTGCGGCAACTAACAATATGCGGCAGCTAACAATAAGCAAACAATATACGGAAAGGAGCAGCCGAATCTCGTGATCGGAAGAAAAGGTAAGGGGGTTCCATTACTCCCACGAGAGCTTAGGAGGCGGGCAAGAGAAAGCAGATTCCCAAATCTGCAAGTTTACGCCTTGATCCGCCCGCAAGGGGCCGAACAGAAGAGCCTCGTTCATCTAAGCCTTTATCCCTGCGCACCAAATAATCAAAACTAAAACCATCAAATCACCAATCTATCTGAAAGCAGGTTTTTTGGGTTTGCGGGGTTGGCTGAAACCGGTGTTGCACCATCTGTCCTGGCGGTTCGCGTGCTGATGAGATGAGGTCTCATTCGTTAAGCGACCAACGAGGCCTCGAAGCAGCGGTCTGCCGTCTCGCGGAGCTGCTCAGGCAAGAACGGCTTTCCGACGAAATCGTAGGCCCCTTTCCGGATCGCTTCCGAAATCAATTTGGTTTGGTTAAGCGCACTTACGATGATTACCCGCGCATCGGGATCGAAAGCCAGTATGCGCTCCAAAGCATATAGCCCGTCGGTCTCCGGCATAACAATGTCGAGCGTCACCAAATCGGGGCGGGACTGTTTATACCTGTCTACAGCTTCTTGACCGTTAGCGGCTTCCGCCACCACATGCCAACCCGACGTGGACAGGATGTCGCCGATCATCCGCCGCATAAGCATCGAATCATCGGCGATGAGGACTCGCTTTTCACCTGACCTCATTTCTGGAAATCCCTTAGTTCAGGTTTCGAACTTTGACCGAATTCCTCCGACGGCCATTCGTTCTGTTTCCCCAACACCTAGACGCGTGGAGAACACACGCAATTGCCTTTAAGTGAGCGATTGTTTCCGGAACTTGGAAACAGATGAAAAACCCTCTTTTGACTTCGTAATCTTCTGAAGAAGTTAACCCGCAAAACGCTTTTGCATTCAGCCTCATCTGCAAGATGCTGCGATTACGAGGGCTTTCATTGCCAGGTAGCCAAACACGTGCTCGTCCCGAGCCGAATTCCAAGCAGTGCCTAAACCGCTTCCCGCGCATTCGGGTCCTGCATGCGGTCTTTAAAAAGATAGGTTATTTAAAAACGCGGCGTTGGGGCCTTTTGATATTCGTCGCCCTACTCGAATCAGAAAACTCGTTAAGCCTTACAACCACCAAAAAACTGATTCGTCCAGTTCATTCCAAAAAGTTGCTATTTCCCGTAGATTGAAAAGTGTGTTCAGGTGAGGACAATCGAACGACGCCGATCTATCAACCACTTCGCGAGTGGGGATGCACCTTTTTCGATAATACGGATCCGTTAATTGCACGGGTGCCAAGTACCCCTTGCCGCCCGCTACCGAGGGTTGCGATTTTCTTGTGTTCTTCCAGCCAGTTATGACCTTTGCACGTCTCGAAAGATGGGGGCTCTCCGGCTTCCGAGGGTGACGAATGACTGTTCGGCTGATGACTTCTGGGCTGCAATTCCCGTGGCTAGTCGGATGCGCCATAGGGGCTCTATGCAGCGGGGGTTTGGTGGGAGGGGTAATCGTCCCGTCTGCTTGCGTTTGGGGGGAGGTAAAACGGACCTCCCTTCAGGAATCCTTCTCGAGCGCTCGAGCCCCGGTATCAATGGTCTCCAAGCGTGCACTCTGCGAGACGGGGTCAGCCGCGGAAATCGCCGCGCAAATACCGACATTGCCTCCTCTAAACGGGATGCAATCGGACGAGGTCCAACCGCGCGAAAACGCGGATTTTGCCCGGTCTAATGCCTGCGTGAATGTTACGAATCCGGGCGGCAATGGAAAATCTTGCCCGGGTTTTTCTTTCTGGCTCAAAAACCCCGAGGATCGGTTATGCGTGCAATTCGCTCGTGGCACCGCAACCGTACACATTTACTCACCCAAAGGCATCGGCCAAGCGCGAATTAACTGGAAAGCCGATCGTCCTCAATCAATTTCAATACGGCTGTATTTGCGGGGGCTAGAACACTTGTGCGTTAAGATTGGTTCGTGGCAAATCATCGGCTTTGTCTCGAGTCACCAACCTCATCCGAGGTCGCTACGCATTTCGAGGGAGTTGGAGCAAGCGGTCAGTCCCACCGCCGGGAAAAGTTCGCAGGATGAGTGTCCGCGACATTCCTGCAACTCGCAGCCGTTCGAGCAACCAGTCTCAAGATCGGGAGGATGTTCTGAAGTTCAAGCCGGCGGTAAGCCTGCTCATGCGGATGGGCCGGCAAATCCCGCGGATGCGATCGCGCTACAAGGAGCGGTGGCTGCCGTCGGACAAGCGGTGCAAGAGTCAAAAACGCAAGGCACGCAACTCGATGCCGAATTACGCATCCTGGACCGCGGCGGCAAAGAAGTGTCAGGCCTCCCGCCTAAAGAAGGCTGTTTCGAACTAAGGCTATCGGGCCATTTCCTGAGGGATTGCCCGGCTTCGATTGAAATCGAGTGGATCGATTTTTATCGTTACTAAATTTCCCGAAAAACTCTTCGTCTGCGCGGTCCCGCTTGGAGGATCACTGCGAACGGCCCCGAGTAGGTTGCGGCTTTTGAGCGACCTAGGACGAACTAACGGCGGGCAAGCCACTGCGATTGTTCCGTCGGGAAGAGCGCTTGATATTGGACGCCACGACGGGACTCCGCCATCCAATCGGCAACTGTATCCCGCCAGCGGGCGTAGTGAGGCGTGTTCTTATGAGCGGCGGCTCCATCGGCATCGCGATAAACCTCATAGAGGATAAAGCGGTTCGGGTCATCTACTTGTTGGAGGACGTCGAATCGCAGCGCGCCTGGCTCGTGAATCGTATTGCGGGCATTTTCCAGCGTTGCTTCGATGAATTGCTCGCGAAACTCCGGCTTTACGTGCACATAGACACAGACAACCATCATTCTATTGCCTCCTCCAGCACCTAAATGACGAAACCCCAGCAGAAACTCAAAAAAACCTCTTACCACAAGGGCAGTCTTCCCCAACGGGTGCTGATTTCTCACACGTCTCCAATCAGTTCGGATTGCCGCTTGTTTCTACACGTTTTCGAATGCCTTAACTTGCTGAAACACGTTTCCGAATGCCTTGCTAACACTTCATACGTGCGTGTGGTCGCGGATTCACGGCGTGTCGAGGACCTTAGATTTGCCCGTCCTTTTTGCCACAACATTGGATCTCGTACAAGAGGTGCCGATAGGCGAGCATTGACGCCAGCAAAGCAAACTTCACAGCCAGCAACCGTAGGTGTGGTGAAACAGGCGCCGTCGGCCCCGAGGTGGTCGAGGAGGTAGCCAAGCGGATGTACCATGGGCAACACTGCCTAACTGCGGCCCGCGACGCGTACACGCATAAAACCCGCAAGAAAGAAACTGGGGCAAAACGATAGCTTTCTAGAACATCTCATCCGTTGCAAAACGGCATAAAACGTCCGCAGCCGGATTATGACCAACGAACCAGTGGACCCTAGCTTACCAGCGGATCCACGTCCCCCACCCAAACCAAGGGCTCAGAATATCGAGCTACAACTACGCGGTCCTCGTCCTATTCCTCTTATGATACTTTGGGAGAAACGCCCCTCGTCGAAAGCGATTTGTCCCCTGAAAAGGAGCCGCGTCACCAGATTTCGATTTCTAATTCAAGCTCTATGCCTAGTCGCTGTGCCACTTGACTGCGGACCAAATCGATGAGTCGTAAGACATCCGCACTTGTGCACTCCGGCTCCGCCACGATGAAATTGGCCTTTCGTTCGCTAACCACTGCCCCGCCGATTCGAGTTCCTTTGAGTCCGGCCTGCTCGATCAACTCGGCGGCAGTAGTACCGCGAGGATCTTTAAAGATTCGGCCAGCACACTGATGTCCCATCGGTTGCCGACCGCGCCGGAGAATCCACAGAGTCTGAAGCCGCCGTGCCAGCGGACGTGGGTCCTCCCTCTGGAGTTCCAAATAAACGTTTAAGATCACCAATTCGTCAATATTACTGTGGCGATGGCCGAAGATAAGATCATCCCGCGTGCGTGTCCTTAATTCTCCCGTCTGGGTCAGCACGTCTGTAGCGCGGACCCATTGCCCGATATCCCCTCCCGGTGCCCCTGCGTTACCGCGGACAGCTCCCCCTAATGTTCCCGGAATGGCCACCAAGTTTTCGATTCCCGCAAGACCCTCGCGTATCGCGGCAGTGATGACGCGTCCCAGCGGTGCCCCTGCCCCGGCCAAAACGATTTGGTCCCGGATTTCAATTTGGCAGAAAGCCGGCTCGGACAGCCGCACCACCATTCCGGGAACGCCTTCGTCGCGCACTAAAAGATTGGAACCCCCGCCAAGGATGCGCACCGGGACACCGTGCTGATGGCAACGATGGATTAACGCCACCAATTCATCAACCGAGCGCGGCTCTGCGAAGTACTCGGCCGGTCCACCGAGTTGGAACCACGTGTGCATCGCCAATGGTTCATCAGCGCGAGCAATCTTTTCAAATCCCTGAAGAAAGCTCATAATTTTCGTTACTTAGCTGCTGCTTGATGCTCACCAAATGACAGAATTCCTAACCCATCTGGAACGCGTGGGGAGCCCACGCAAGTCCCACCAGGCTTTCTCGCCCAGAAAGGCGAAGTCCCCAACAATGCCGGCGAATAAACGCGTTGGTTTGTCCTCAGGTCTTATATTAAAACGGTGCTAGCTAAAAAATGGGTCGATCACAAGTGCTCAATCGGAGCTTAGCATCGGCGATTTAATTAGATCGACAGATTTTCGGTGCAAGTTCGTAGCGTGAGGGCCGTTATTGACCCTCCAAAGATTGCGTTGTCAGATGTGTGATTCTTTCCGCAGGTCATTACCTTAATGCTGGCGATTAAATCCGGCAAGGGACTTTCGATGGCCGAAAAGTTCCGCACAATAAAGCCAGATTTAAAGTCCTGATGCCAGAGCCCGGCTTTGCGGATAGCGTTTCGGTTGGTCGGCCTGCGAAAGTTTTCCCCCCTTACGGACGTCCAGATGTCCCGGTTCCTGCGATGCAAGCTCTCGGGTTTTATGTCGTGCGAAAGGAATTTTGGTTACCGGGCAACAAGTGATTTTTCGGAGGTCAGATTTTGGAGGTTATAGCCATGGGGCTGTCGAGTTGTGATCTTAACGCGCGTTGCGTATTTGCTCGGGGCTCATCCGGCAAGTTGACTCTCGCTGTCTTAGTCACGTTTTTTGCGGTCCCTGCTGCGGGCCTCCGTGCCGGGGAGCTTCCGCTAAACGGAGAATTCTCCTGGACAACCGGCAACCCTGTCCTCAGTCCCCGACAACTTGCGGATGATTTTTGCTATTCGGTTAAGGACCCTTCGATTGTTTTTGACGGAAAATTTTGGCATTTATTTTGCACTATCCGCGGAAAAAACCGGTCTCATCGCATCGAGTACATCCGCTTCGAAACTTGGGACCGGATTTCCGAAGCTTTTCGGGCCGTTCTCAATCTTTCAGACGGCTATTTTTGTGCCCCTCAGGTTTTTTGGTTCAAGCCGCATCAGACTTGGTATTTGGTTTACCAGGTCATCGATCCAGGTCGTAAGCCTGCCCTGCAACCGGCTTATTCCACCAATGAGGAGGTGGGAAATCCCCGAGGATGGTCTCGCCCCGAACTCCTTTTCGAGACGTCGCCAAGCAACGTGGAAAGGTGGATCGACTTTTGGATCATCTGTGACGAAACGACGGCTTACCTATTTTTCACCTCACTTGACGGTAGACTCTGGTCAGCTGAAACAGACCGGGCCCAATTTCCGAAAGGTTGGAGTCTTCCGAAAGTTGTTCTAGAGGCGGATATTTTCGAGGCGGCCCATATTTATTGGCTAGGCGAAGATTCTGGATTCTTGTGCCTCGTTGAGGCTCAGGCTGGGAGTCGACGGTATTACAAGGCTTATTGGGCCCACACGCTCAGAAGCAAGTGGCAGCCGCTGGCCGACACATGGAAAAAGCCGTTTGCCGGTTCGGAGAATGTCGTTTTCCACACGGCACGCTGGGCAGATTCTATCAGCCATGGCGAACTTCTGCGCGCCAGCTGTGACGAGACGATTCGCGTCGATCCCGCCCGGCTAAGATTTCTTTTTCAGGGGGCTACGCAAGAAGATATGGCGGGCAAACCGTACGGCCAAATACCCTGGCGCCTTGGGCTGCTTGAGCCTGCCTCGTGATTACTCAAACAACAAGCTAAAAGGCCTGATGCCGTGTCCACGCGCTGGGCAAGGAGTTGATTTGCCGAGTCAAACGCACCAAACGTCACCCGCGTACCAGCCGAGCTATTCTGGAACACTTCGTCATCAAATGTTGCTAAGTTCGCCGCTCCGAAGGTCTTGATCCTTTGGTGTAGTGTCTACCAACTTCCGTAATCTTTGGAGTTCCCAGTTGACAGCGGAGACATAACAGATTTTTTATCCGTTAGCCATTCGTTTCTTCTCCTTTTTCTTACTCGTGCCCCCCTCCTTATCATTATCATTACCCTTATCATTGTCATTCATTCCACCTGATTTCCCCTTATTGATTTGCCACACCTCAAAACTGTCCCCCGTCGGAGATCCCCCGTCGAAGAAATACTGACCTTTGATTAGCGCTCAAGCAAAAAGTTAACTTACCATATTCGTCATACTAGTGATGTATCCACCAATTCTGTGGGCGTTTGATGTGGTGACTCTCCGCCTGGTAGATGGAAATTGAAGTAGGGCAACTGGAATAAGACAACGAACGAACAAATGATCGTTTGGTCGTTGTGTAGGCATTATTTTTGCGAAGATCGGGGTAATCGCTCAAACCCCCAAAGCCCATCAGGCCGATTAAACCCGTAGATTTCGTTAACCCCGAAACTTACCTTGCGATCCAGTGTATGGTTATGATTGTGAAGTCGTCCACTAACTTTGTGTTCATAATGATCTTTATCGTTGCCGGGCTGACGAATGGCTTTTCGGCCGGTCAGAATTGGCCAGGCGATTACTCACAAACAAATCGGTCATCACCCTTTGAACATCTCACCTCGCCCGGGCTTGCTCCGCTCGAATATCCTCCAGAGTTATCGACGCGCATTTCCTCTCACGATCACCCCCGGGTACCTGCGGCGCCTCCGCCGCGTTCGCTCCCTGGACGGCGGAATTCCTGCGTCGTCTCTGCGCCCTCCCAAGCGTCGCACTCCCGGCATCATGTTCCCGAAGCCTCATTCCGGTTTGATCGCCCCTCCGGCGCGACACCAGCCCACGAGCCGAATTTTCCTTCTGGTCACGGGAACATCGCGTCCCCAGCTAATCTCGCAACAGTCTCCAATCAGGTTCATGCTGAGCCGGAGTCAGGGGATTTCGGCTCCTCCCCGGAGCGATGGACCTTGGCGGCACTCCAAGAACTGGGACTTCGGTGCAACCCCACGGTGGCTATGGCCGAAGCGAACCTGGCTTCCGCCCGCGGGCAGTGGGTTCAGCAAGGGCTCCCCCCCAATCCCATGATCGGCTATATCGGTGACGAAATTGGGGATGAAGGCTCGGCGGGAATGCACGGCATCATTTTCGGCCAGAGATTTATTACTGCAGGAAAACTAAGGCTCAACCGCCAAGTGGCCGCCGAGCAACTTGCCTTGATGGAGCGCCAACTTCAGACGCAAAGGCTCCGCGTGACCGGCGAGATCGCTCGCCGGTTTTATGAAGTGGCCCTGGTGGATCGCCGGCTACAAACACTCGAGGAACTCACGCAGTTAGCTCACCAGACGGTCCAGGCCATCGAAACCTTGTATCGTGCGCAGGAAGCTCCGCTAAGCAACCTCCTACAGGCAGAATCCGAAGCAGCTCTTGCCAATCTCAATCTTCAGCAAGAACGAATCCGGAAGCGGGCAGCCTGGGAGCGATTGGCAGCCGTTGTGGGTGTGCCGGAGCTGCCGATTAAGCCCCTGGAAGCTGAGCTTGAAGGTGCATTAATCTCCTGGGATTGGTCTTTAGCATGGGGACAGGTATTAGAACAGAGTCCTGAGGTGAAGGCAGCCGCCGCAGAGGTGGAACGCGCTCGCTGGGCCCTTCGTGCTGCAATGGCACAGCGAATACCCGATATCGACGTCGAAACCATGCTCAAACACCATAACATAAGCGGTGATAACAGTGTTACGATTTCCGTGACTTTACCCCTGCCGCTGTTCGACCGCAATCAAGGAGCAATTCTTGCGGCACAAGCCGAACTGAAGGCGGCAGAAGCCAATCTCCGCCGGGTTCAACTGGAGCTTCAGGGGCGTTTGGCCAATGCGGCGGAGGAGTTGCTTCAAGCTCAATGTGCCGTAGAGAAGTACCGACAAGAGGTTCTTCCAAGGGTACGTCGGTCGCTAGAGCTCATCCAGCAAGGTTACCAGCAAGGCGAAGTACAGTTCATCGATCTTTTAAACGCGCAGCAAGATTTTCGGAAAAACGAGCTGGAATATTTCGCGGCCCTTGAGCGGGCTTTTTCGGCACAATCGACCCTCCAAAGCCTATTGGCGAGCAATGGATTAATCGCGTCAGATTAATCATCAAGCGAATCTTCAAAATTAGACAAAGACTACGCCTCGCAAACCGAGTTGGGCAAAGTCATTTCATATCCCATCCTTTAGTGGACCGACTCTTAAGTGATTGCGGCCAAGAATTTCGCTAGGAAAGTTGTTACGTTCTGAGCAATCCTAGTGTAAAACTAGGTGTATAAGCCCGGAGAGCCGGAAGTACGCAACCACTTTGGATTTTCTGTTCTTTCCCCTTTGACAACTTGAAAAGTACCGTTCAGGTTGGTAAATGGAAAGCATTTTCCGGGGCAAGGAAGCAAGGCATCGGCTAAAGGGGCCTTGCGGGTTTTCGTATCGACCGACGAAGCGGGCTACCATGCCAGGAATCTTCGGGCGAGTTGGCACAAGAAAGAACAAATCGGCCCGAGACAATCCGTCCTTTTGATGAACCGTTTTTCGCAGTAGTCGGAATTTTCCAGTCGTCGGGAAGAAGGCTTGCTAATTACGTTCTTAATCAAAGGGGGCTTGCTGGTTCGATTCTCAGTCGAAGTGTCTTTGGTGAGTGGGACCACTAAGGGATTCAAATTGGCGCATCGCCCATCGCCTTGGCCTATCGATTTACCCGGGTAGGTGGTGGAGGACAACAAGTTCCCTGAGTACAATGAGGTAAATCAGATTCACAAGGGTTCCCGAAAATCGAAGTAGACTGAGAGGTCGCTGACTGAATCCGTATCGGATTGGGGTTTCGCGCAGTAATGGTCGATCAGGGATGCTCGTAAGCTCCCCGTGCGGCTCGAGGAATTTCCCTTAGTGCCGCATGGACATTCGTAACACAAAATGCCCGAGGTATCGTTTCCACCAGTGTCCGCCGGATAACCGGTTCGCGAAAATTGGCGAGCATGAGTCGTTAAATGGAATGTCAAGTTAGCACGTGGCGCGACGTGATTTCGTGTGCGGCGATCACGCATGTCGGTATGCGGCGCCACAACAACCAAGATAGCCTCAAGGTGGCGTTAGCAAACTCCGATGAGGAGTGGGTTCAGCAGGGGCATCTTTTTCTTGTGGCGGATGGCATGGGGGCGCATGCGGCGGGGGAATTCGCCAGCAGGCTTGCTGCCGACAGTATACCCCTGAGTTATCGCAAGTTAGCTCGCGAGGGGCCGGCTTACGCGATTCGGGAGGCCATCCAAGATGCCAATCGGCAAATCCATGTTCGGGGCCAGGGGAGCGACGAGTTTCGGGGGATGGGCACGACTTTGTGTGCCTTGATCCTTTTTCCGAACGAGGCGTTTCTGGCCCATGTGGGTGACAGCCGGGTTTATAGACTTCGGGGGAACCAGTTCGAACAACTCACGTTCGACCACAGCCTGGCTTGGGAACTCCGGGCTGCTCAACGTGTGGCTCCTCACAGCGAATTCATGCCGTACATACCCAAGAATGTGATCACCCGCTCGTTGGGGCCAAATCCCGAAGTCAACGTAGACCTGGAAGGTCCCTTCGAACTGAAAGAAGGTGATGTCTTCGTGCTGTGCACGGATGGCCTGAGCGGCCCAATTCCCGACGATCAAATTGGCAAGATTGTTGCCTGTCTTCCTCCAGCAGAAGCCGCCGAATTGCTGGTGCATTTGGCCAATTTTAAAGGAGGGCCGGATAATATCACGGTGATCATCGTTCGGGTCAATCGCGTGGACCAAGCCCGTAGTTCCTCACAGCGACGGTGGCCATCTTCGAAGACGAAGACGGGGTGGTTTAGTAAACTTGCCGCGTGGTCAGCACTCATTGGTGTTTTCGTAGCTGCTTTAGGGTTATGGCTTGCGCAGTCTCACGTGATTTGGATTGGCCTCATCATCCTGATTTTGGGCGTTGTGGCTTTTCTCGGCGATTATTTTTGGAGGTTCTGGCCGTGGAATTGGAGTTCCGCACCGGCGCGGAAGTTCCGTAGCGGACCTTACCACCAATTGGAATGCCGGCCCGACCGGGCGTTTTGTGAGCAGCTTCGGGAATTCATCGATAACCTTACCCAGCATGGTCAGCGGGAGCAATGGCCGATCGATTCGGAAGAGCTTGTCAAATACCAAACAAGTGGCGAAGAGGCTCTTGGGAGAAATGATTTTCGTGAAGCGGCCCGTCAGTTCGGCAAGGCGATTAGCCACTTAATGAAGCCGCTTTTTAGTCGGCCGAACTAGTCTCCGAAAAGTGGTCAGCTCTGTGCGGCAGTTGACGCCTCAGTCCCCGGAGAATCTTACGGAGAATTCTCGAGCGGAGGAGTAGGCCGCCTCTGTATTTTGCGGTGAACCGCTCATCTTTTTTTCTCACTCCGCCCCGCTCTCAACGCATTTGTAAGTTTGGCGGTTGCGGAGGAGCTCATGTGGGCTCCGAAAGGGGATCCCCCCCACAGCTCTTGATGGATTGGTATGCTTATCTTGTTACATTGGTAAGCCAAGGGGATGCAGTCACTCCATAAACGGTACTTGAAGGCCCTCGGGTCTGGTGTTACCGTTTAGTCGCTTTCGACAAATATCTTGTTGTGCCACCCGCACCATTCACCTGAGCCATCGACCGTAATCTTTAATAGTTTTGAAGATTAATGCATTTACGACAAAGGTTTTCGTGGATTACTCGGACGGTTACCGGCATCTGCTTGGCAACCTTCTTTTCGGACCTTAGCCACGAGATGTGCACGGCGGTTCTGCCGCTTTTTCTCGTGGCGGCTAATTTCGGGCCGGGTGCCCTGGGCTTCATCGAAGGATTTGCGGACTTTGTTTCCAGCCTGGCCAAGCTTTTCGGCGGAGTTTTCGGGCACTACGTTGAGCGGAAAAAACCTTGGGCGGCTTTAGGGTATTTAGTCACGACGGTCGCCACGGGCTCCATCGCGTTTGCGGTTCGGCTTTCGGAATTAATCATCGCTCGGAGTATCGCTTGGTTCGGGCGGGGTTTTCGCGGGCCGTTAAGGGACTTTCTATTGGCCGACGCTGTCGAAAAAACCCATTTCGGCCGCGCTTATGGTTTGGAGCGTGCCGGTGATATGCTGGGAGCGGTTTGCGGCCCCTTGGTTGCTGCGGGCTTGCTTTTGTTTGGCTTAAGTTTCCATGCGGTGATCCTCATTACCTTTTTGCCGGGATTGTTATCAGCCGGCTCCATGTTCTTTCTCGTTCAAGAAAAAGGTGGCTCCAAGGGTGAATTTCATAAGCAGATGCCCAATCTGCCGCAGTCTAGCCGCCGAGGCATTCCAAAATTTCCCTGGGTCTTCTGGTGGCTAATCGTCGGAGTGCTTCTTTTTGGACTGGGCGATTTCTCACGGACCTTTCTCATTCTCTTAGCTGCTCAAGCCGTCGGGTTCGATGTTGCAGCGAAATCAGGTGTTTTATCCCTGGTTGTGATTCTTTATGCGTTGCACAATCTGATTAGTGCCGTGGCGGCATATCCGGCAGGCTTCTGTGGCGATCGATGGCCTAAGATTTGGGTGCTTATCGTGGGATATCTGCTAGGGGTGTGTACCAATTGCCTCCTCGCCGGTTTTTCCGCCTCTTTTGAAATCTTAATTGTCGTTTTTGTCCTTTCGGGGGTGTACATCGCCATTGAGGAAAGTATTGAACGGGCTACGGTGGCTGAACAGTTGCCCCGAGAGTTACGCAGTTTAGGATTGGGGATTTTGGCGGCGGTCAACGCGGTGGGAGACCTCGGGGCAAGTTTGTATGTGGGACTCCTGCTTGAGGCCGGTCAGCCTGTGTGGGCATTTGGCATAGCAGCATTCTTGGGTGTGCTGGGTGTTGCTTGGCTATCTGTGACGGCGATTATGCTCCGCGCTACCGGTCGTAAGCCGACTTAGCGTAATCGCGGCTCGTTCCGACACACCCTTCCACGGATTGGTGAGCTCGTTCCGCGCGACGCGTCCATTTAGAAGATGTTGGCCTGCGTACAGAAATCGGCGTTACTGGCCTTTTAGCCGCTAGCGATTGTGGGGAAGGAAAACCGTTGTAGTCAGAAGTCGAGCAGATTCCGTGTAATCCCCGTCACCGGCCGTGAGAAGTTGAGCGGAATCTTCTAAAGCCTTCGCGAGCTGGTCGGATAGGGCATCATTAGGATTTGGGACGGTGGCTCGGTATGAAAAAGCTAAGCTCAAACTGCAAACGGAAAGGCAGGATTTGTAACTTAACCTCTTCCGGGAAAATCAGTTAAGTGTATTCAAGAAATGTGTCTGTTCCTTGCTTTCGGCGGTGATCTAGCAAGCCGTTTTCCGGGCGTTCTCGCTCGCTCCAGGTGATGGCGTTTACAGTTTAAGGCTAAGGATGCAGCACGAGGTGTAAAAAAACTGAGGATGCAGTACGAGCTGTAAAAAGCTGAGGATCGGGTACGAATCGCGGTTCCTAACAGCAAGTTGCTAACTGAGCCAGTGTGCAACCTCCTTGGCCCAATAAGTGATAAGGATGTTGGCGCCCGCGCGGCGGATCGAGCAGAGGGCTTCTAAGGCGACCGATTTCTCGTCCAGCCACCCGAGTTGTGTGGCAGCCTTCAGCATGCTGTATTCACCGGAAACGTTGTAGGCCGCTAAGGGAACACCCGGAAAATGGTCCCGCACCAAGCGAATGATGTCCAGATAGAAAAGGGCGGGTTTTACCATGATGATATCCGCCCCCTCCCCCAAATCCAAAGCCACTTCGCGCAGAGCCTGGGCCGCGCTGGCTTGCGGGTCCATTTGGTAACCGCGACGGTCCCCGAATTGAGGGGCACACTCCGCCGCTTGGCGGAACGGGCCATAAAGCGCGCTAGCATACTTAGCTGCATAACTCATGATCGGGACGTAAGCAAATCCCGCGGTGTCCAAAGCATGCCGGATAGCACCGACCATACCATCCATCATCCCGCTGGGGGCGATCATGTCTGCACCCGCTCGAGCATGAACCACTGCTTGGTAGCCCAATTGGGTTAGCGTCGCATCATTATCAACGGCGGTACGCTCGGGCTCCTTCAATGAACCTAAAACGCCGCAATGTCCGTGGGACGTGTATTCGCAGAAACAAAGATCGGTAATTACCAGCAGATTACTCGCAGCTTCCTTACAAGCTCTGATGGCTTGTGGAATAATCCCGGACTCGCGAAGCGCAGCACTTCCCATGGGGTCTTTGCTTTCCGGGATCCCGAACAAAAGGACTCCGCCTAATCCAAGCCGCTCAGCCTCGCAAGCCTCCTCGGCCGCAAGCTCAGGAGAGATTTGGAAATGGCCCGGCATCGAGGCGATGGGTTGTCGAACTGCTCTCCCGGGGCGAACGAATAGGGGAAGCACGAGGTGGCTCGGCGCAAGTTCCACCTCGGCCACCAGCCGACGAATCTGCGGCGAGAGCCGCAACCGTCGCATACGCACATTCGGAAAGCTTCCCAGAGCAAATTGTTCCTGCATGAGCACCGATCCTTGCCGTCGTTGATCGTTTTCGAATGCTAATCGCGAGGCACGTCGGAACACAGAACCCACACGTCCTCAAAACTTTTTGTATTTTCCGGGCAAGCCACGCCTACGGCGAGCTCGCTGCATTCTCGGGCCCCGACTCAGCACGGGTAGGTCGCGAGTTCGGCTCTGTTTTCTCCGTTTGCGAGTGGGTGGTTTGGGCGAGCATGCGCTCGGCTTCAGCCACGTAGGCCGATGCCCAGGGTTTGGAGCAGTACAAGGCCACGATGGCGCTCCAGATCTCCCGTGCCCGGGTCAAATCGGTTTCCGCCAATTCGCGCGCTTTGGCGAGGCGCTCCGAAAGGGTGGTTTTTGTGTCGGGGAGGTTTTTCTCCAATTCCTCTAGTAATCGGAGCAGACGACGGCGGGCCAACTCCAAACATTTACCCGCAGGCCCCGCAGGATCCTGAGCCGGACCGTAAAGGGCTATCAAAGCTTTAAGTTTTTCTATGGCTAATTCCGGATCAACTCGCATGTAACCGATGGCCTCCAAGTACGCCCGTTCCACAGGCAACAGTTTGCCCAGTTCCAATTGACCCCGCAGGCCACGTTCGAACTGACGCTCCAACCGATAAAGCTGAATTTCGGTCCGGTAAGTTTGGAGCTTTTCGCACCGAGTGTCCTCCGGAAATCGTAACAAAAATTGTTCGATGTCGCTTTCCACAGCGAGGAGGGCCTCTGTCCCACCTGCTTCCGCCTGTCGCATGACCCGCTCGTAAAGCTGATCAGCAGACGGAGGTTGGAGGGTGTACCAGATCACCGCTCCGAGAGCGATCAACCCCGCCGCCAAGAGCCATGTGTACGGGGAAATCAGCGGGGCGGCCTGCACTTGCTTGGCCTCCAAGCGATCCAGTTCCTCCCTGCGAACGACGACAAACTGACTCGTGGATCGCTTTGCCTCGGCCGGGGGAGCGGCATCCTGAACGCCAGGCAACCCTTCCTCCCCAAAACCCCGGAAAGCCGAAGTGGGTTTGGTTTCGGGCAAATCCGTCTGACCCTCCGACTGCCACCCCACTGGTGGAATAGCCACCGTCGGGAGCGGCTGCGTGGGCGATTGGTCCAAGCTTGGGCTAATCTCGGCGGTGGAATGCTCAGTGGGAGCGGGGGCGCCGGTCGAAGACCCTCCGGAGATGGACACAGTCGGCTTGCTGTGCCGTTCCATCACGGACCGCAGGGTCTCCTCCAATCGGCGTGAAAGCGCGGTCGCGGTTGCGATACGTTTCTCTGGGTCCAAAGCCAGAAGTTGGAGGATGATCGCTTCTAATTCCCGGGGAATCTCCGCATTAAACCGGCGGAGTGGCTCGGGGGCGCGCGTTCGCTTCTTTTCGAGCACCTGCCAGATTGAATCTCCGCGAAAAGGTGGATGTCCGGCCAAAAGGGCATACAGCACTGCTCCCAAGCTGTAAAGATCGCTGCGAACATCGATGCGGCGCCCTTCCGCCTGCTCCGGGGCCATGTACTCGATGGTCCCCAGAACATTGCCGGCAGCCGTAAGCCCGGCCATTCCAAAAAGACGAGCAATTCCGAAGTCTGAAAGCTTGACTTTTCCCTCCGGAGTCCGCAGGAGATTAGCCGGCTTAATATCTCGATGGATAACCCCCCGATCATGGGCATGCCGAAGGGCTTGACAAACCTGGAGGCCGATCAGGATGACGTCCCGCCAATGGAATACTCGGCCGCTCCGGAGTTCTTCTTCCAGCGAGCTACCCGGCACTAACTCCATGGCATAGAAAAGAAGATCCCCCTCCTGCCCAAAGCCGATAAGTTGAACAATATTGGGGTGATTGAGCTTCTTCAAGACCTCAATTTCGGCCTCAAAACGCTGCCGAAAGCCTTCTTCGTCGGAGAGTTTCGCAGAAAGGAGTTTAATGGCAGCCGGGTCACCGGTGCGCTCATCAATCCCCTCGTAGACCCAACCCATACCGCCTCGGCCGAGAAGTCGTGTTAAACGGTATGGCCCCAAACGTTCTACCAGCATCCCGAAACTCCCCAGATTATACCACCCATTCTGCTCTAATCTTAATGATACTTGCGGTGGGTCGGGGGTGCGAGGGGCACATTCCTAGCCTGTCGAATGCCTAGATCGACTGGGCACGCAGCATGGTTTTACCGAAGCACTTTCGGCGTTTGCGTCAAAATAGGTAATCCCCAGGCCATGCGGCTTAAAAAAATTTGAGTCGGATGATTTCCGGCATTTTCCATCATAGTCGCACTATCAGACGAGTGGAACCGCGCGTGATTATTCATGCGAGGATACCTGGGTACATCGATCGTCCTTGGGTTGCTGAGGGGTAGATGAGCCGGTAATTGGGCCGATCTGGGTGCTGTGGCTGCTTCAACACAAAAATTTTAAATGACGGTTCCCTACCCGGGCGGAGATCGGTATTTTTCGAACCTATTCGACCGCTGACCTGTAGCTGAGGTCGGAGCCCGAATTAAGGCGAAATGCCGGCATTGAACTAGTAGAATCCTGCGCCATCGCGACGTCAGATCCAGCGAAGACACAGCAATCCGTTATTTTGAAAAAGTGCGGGAATTCTCCTCCTCACTTGAGCTTTTCAGAAGCACAAAGTGTGTGGTAATGAAAGGCTTAAAGATTGCCGAAGATAAGAGGCCGGTTGTCTGGGCTGAGCTGGGAGGAATGTACCGTGCGACCTGCCTAAAGGTCTGGCCACGAATCAATTCGGCAAGATGAGGAAAACAGGAATGGCAGGGAGACTGCACAAGATTGTAAATCTATTTATTGCCTTTATCAGCGTTTGGCCCCAGATACGAACTGTCAAAAGACGGCAGAAAGTTTAATAGGATTAAAAAGGTCGAGGAGGGTTACCCTCTCGAAGAACGGGAAGACTGAATGTGTGCCCTGATTCGGTGGTACGCCTAGCGCCGTCAGCCGATCAACAACATACGAAGGCTTCAATAATTCATAGATCTTGAATGTTCGTTAGTACACTGAGGACGTTTTGGAGAATACACCCCGGACGTACACTCACGACAGAATTTCGCTTCTAAACCTCGGGAAAATTGAGAAACTCGTGGTGAGAAATTTTTAGCCCCGAATTATCTTAATTTTTCCTCATACAGTCGTTCGCAAAATCTTACCCGCGGTGGAAGTCGAGCATTTTGGTAGGGTAGTATTCCGCGATCGATGTGTGCCATCGCCGATTAAAGCTTATCATGTTGATCGGTAAGATGTCTCATCAGCAAAAGTGGTCTTGCTTGAATGCTGATGACGCCGGTAGTATCCCCACGTCTATTTTAAAATCAATCGGAATGCTGCGTGCCTTTTCGGCAATAAACCGATTCCCCACAATTTCAGGCCCGATGGGAACTAAAGCGATTTGATCTTCTTCCCGCGAGAAAATTCGCATTTTCAAAGAGGACCTGTAAGACCGAGTTTTCGTGGGGTGAAAAACCCGGTTTCTCCTGTCCCAAAACGTATTTCGACCGGCTCGGAGCTGGCAGATTGACATGGAGGTCGTTTTTATGAACAAAAACTCCTTTACCTCTTTTTTTTCGCTTTTTATTGTCGCCTGCTGCACGTTAACGGCGGGCTTCAATACCACGGTGGCCTACGCGGATACACCAGCTAATCCTCCTGCTGGGGCTTCCGCTCGCCCCATCGTAGACGTTTTGCTGCATCGAGGTACGCAGTCAGTGCCCGATGTCTTGGTTGGGCAGGTTTTCGATTCGAATGGAGTGCCGATGGCCCGGGCGGAGGTCGTTATTTCCAATCAAACCGGAGAACTAGCGACCGCGCGAACCAATGACCAAGGCTATTTCGGTTTCCGAGGCGTGCAGGCGGGAATTTACACCCTGCATTCGGGACAAGGCTCGATTAGCTGCCGAGTATGGAAACCCGGGCTCGAGCCACCGAACGCCCAGCCGGGCATTGTTGTGATCTCAGGGGACGATATAGTCCGCGCGCAGTTTATGCCCGGGAGGGGCGCGCGGCTGATGCGGGCGCTTCGTAACCCCTGGGTAATCGGCGGAATTGTGGCGACGGCTGTAGCGGTGCCCGTAGCCATCGCCGTCGCGGACGATGACGACGACGAAGCACCGGGGACTCCGTAGTCCCCATGGCACCTGGCTTTGCTGTGGTCGGGTAGCTCCCTTGGAGCATTGCCGCCGTAATTCCCGGACAAGTTGCCTCGGCCGTCCTCGATCTTCTTCGTATACGGGGTTGTTCGGGAACAGAAAGGCTTTTTACGGCGGACGGATGGTCGGTCGGCTTTGATCCACCGGGCCGATTCACCGCGTGTTTGTCCCGGTCCCTCTTTCGGATGCGCCGCCTTCGAGACATCGTACGGTAACGACGTGTTGTGAGGATGTAAAGGCGGGAACTCGGAGTTTGCGTGCGACCGTCGACACCGTGCTGTCGACGCTGTTTGACTTGGTTTGACCTGGCACATTGCCCCGGTACTCCACCTTCGAGAAATCCATGCCGGTCGGTTACCTCCATTTCATTTCACATGATTTGCCCTCGGCGGAGCCCGGCTCCTTTCCTTCGGCAAGGCCGCGGTCCAGCAAAGGCGGCATAAGACCATCACGCGCTCCGAACTTGTATGCGCGGGTAGCCCGTTCCCAAGAATTTTGCGACGAGACGGCGAACCGGCCGTATTCATTCGAGGCAACACTGAAGACTTGCCGGGATTTACCGGGAGAACATTCGTCCATTTCACGTGGGGCTGCCCTTCGATTGCCTTGGTGCGTGCGGTCTGCTTTAGATGTCAACTTCCTTTTGACAATATGCTTTTTTGTTCTGTTGTGTTGCGGGTGTAACCGAGCTCAGTATCGCGCGGCACGGCTCCCGTTGGAACTGCAAGCCCCGCCTGTGGACCGGGTCAACCAATTGGAGTTAGCGCGGCTAAGCTCCCCGCTGCCAGGGATCGAGATTATCCAACCAGGCGACGTGCTGGATATTCTCGTCGTTGCTGATCACCGCGATCGTAACGTTCGCCCGTGGCCAATCCGCGTCTCCGAGAGCGGTGCCGTATATCTACCCCTAATTGGGGCGGTGAATGTGGCGGGCCTCGAGTTGCACCCAGCGGAACGTGCCATCGCCGCGGCAGCAATCGAGCGAGGGATTTATCGCAGTCCGTTGGTCACGGTTACGATGAATAAACCTCGGACTACCCGCGTTACGGTCATCGGCGCCGTGAAGAAGGAGGGGGTTTACGAGCTTCCACGGGGGCAAAACACGCTCCTCCATGCGTTGGTGATGGCGGGAAACTTATCGGATGATGCTGACGAGTATGTTGAAATCCGACGCATCGACTCGTCGCAACTCGATGGTTCGCAAGTAGCCAATTATTTTTCCCACAGCATCGCGGAGACAACTGCCGCGGCTTATCACCGCGATTCCTCTCCTCGCGTACAAACCATCTCCCTTCGGCTGCAAGGCGGGGGTTCTGAGGTGCCGGCTCAATCTGTTTTGCAAGACGGCGACATCGTGATCGTACCGCGCCGGAGCCCGCGATCCGTCTATGTCTTGGGTTTAGTGAATCGTCCGGGCAAAGTGGATTTACCTTGGGACCGCGATTTGCACCTTTTAGAGGCTTTGGCGATGGCAGGCGGGCGGAGTTCGGAGCTCGCCGACAAAGTGCAGATCATTCGTCAGCGGCCTAACTCGAATGAGTCCGTTGTGATTCTTGCCAGTGTCCGTCAGGCGAAGGCTCAGCCCGGCGCGAATCTTCGCCTGGCTCCGGGCGATGTGGTCAGTGTGGAAGAAACGCCGGTCACCATGGCCGACCGACTGCTGCGTCAATTCCTCCGAGTTGGTGTAAGCGCAACTATGCCGGTGTTCTGAACCGATGTTCAAGATTTGGGAACCAGACCGGTCTAACTGGATTCCGGAATACGACACTCGAATGGTGGCATCTCGTGCGGCCCATGCAAGCCGAGCCACCGCTGGAAACATAGTTTAATAAGATCCAGAAGAGTCTACAAGGAAATGCCGACTGTCGAGCCCCCGAGACAGCAGATCGGTAGCTCGATGATTTTCGAAAGGGGCTTAAAGAGTGCGGAACGTACCCCGCGATCGAAAGAGCAATAGCGAAAGTGGAAAAGGCAGAATCCGTTTTTCGGAAAAATCTTGCCGTGTTTGCCCGCTGGCCATGGTGGCCGACATGGCGGTGGTGGTATGACTGAGCCAGATGTCGGTGCGTGGTTCGGAGTATACGGGGTTAGCCTTTGACGCTGACACGCAGTGAAGACTTGCAACCGGCGGTGCATGGGGACCACCTGACAGCCGAAAAGATTTCTGCTGCCCAGATGGTGCATGCCCTGATGCGGTTTCTGCTTGCGGTACGATACCGGAAAAGCCTGCTTTTCTGGTCGATCTTCGTCTGTGCGGTTTGCGGTGCGGTTTACTTCATACTGGCCACACGCTACTACGGCGCCGTGGCCCAAGTTCTGGTCTTAGAGGCCGACGCCGAAAGCGGCACTCCCACCATTGCTTCCGAGGATCGCTGGCAACGCACGCTGATGCCGACGCACCGCAATTTGCTCCGCAGTGCGAAGGTAGTGGAGAGGGCCATTGAACAGCTTGCCGAGCCACATCGAATCGACTTACTCGATGTACCAAGAGACCAGTGGGTCGCCCGGATTCAGCAAAACCTTTCCGTGGTGGCATTAACGAACACCAATATTCTGGAGATCCGCTATCGATCTAAAGACCCGCAGACCGCGGCCACCGTGGTGAATGCTGTGCTCGAGTCCTACGTCAGATTTATCGAAGACACATATCAAGGGACAGCTCAAGAAATTCTTCAGCTTCTCACGAAGGAAAAGACTCAATTGGAGGCTAGGCTTTCCGAGAAGGAAACCCAGCTCCTGGAGCTGCGGCAAGCTTTGGCGGACCTGGGGCTTCAAGCGGACGGGCGAAGTTTGCACCCGATGGTCAGAAAGGCCGTGGACTTAAGTGGGAAACTCACCGAAGCTCAGACGCGACGGTTAAGTCTCGAAGTGGCCTACGCGGAGATCCGAAGAGCTATTGAGACCGGCGCCGACCTTCAGCAGTACCTTTTGTCTGTGAGCGAGCTTGTGGGGCAGGAATTGGTGCGGTTGCGGCTTGGTTTAACGGAGCAAGATGCTGCCCTCCAAGCACAACTCCAACAAAAGCTTATTGAGGATCAGGCTCAGTTGCACTCCTTGCTGAATGAACGAGGCTACGGTTGGGCCCATCCAGAAGTTCGGCTACTTGAAGAGAGAATCCGGCAAACCCAGGAATATCTCCAACAGTATCCTTACCTGTTGAGGGCCAGGGCAGAAACCCTCGGGGGTTTTCTTCTCGGCCCAACTTTGCTGGAAATGGTCGGCCAGAAACTCGCCGAGGCCAGAGCACTCGAAGCTTCCTACCAACAACAGTTCGAGGCAGCTCAAGCCGAGGCGGTTGCTCTCAGCGGTCAATTGGCGCAGGTGGATATTTTGGCTCGCGAGGTAGAGTGGCTGAGAAATCTGAGAGAAGTACTCCTGAAGCGGATGTCGGATATCGACCTTCAACAAAAAGGGCGCGAGGTTCGCGCCTATGTGATTGACGAGCCGGAGCCGAATCCCACGCCGATTTCCCCGGACCTGAGTTTTACCCTCTTAGGCGTTTTCGGGCTGGGGCTTGGGATCGGTTTAGCACTGGTTTACATCGTAGATATTCTCGATGATCGATTCCGCTCCATTGAGGAGATCCAGGCTGTTCTCGGGGTGCCAGTTCTGGCGATGGTGCGCCAGCTCCAGCTATCGGCTGAAGAAGGACTCAGCGGCCTTCCGGCCTACAAAGACCCGAATTCCGTAGAGAGCGAGGCTTTTCGAACTCTGCGGACCGCATTGGCTCTATCGGATCACCCCACACGGCTGCTGGTGATGACGAGTCCGGAACCCAGCGACGGGAAGACCACCGTGCTGGCTAACCTAGCCATTGCGGTAGCTCGATCTGGGAAGCGGACCCTCTTGATCGACGCCGACTTGCGTCGTCCGGGGCTTACCACGTTGCTGGGCATGCGCGGCGTTGAGGGGCTTACCAGTGTGATTCGCGGTACGGAAAACGTCATCGAGCTTGCCAAAAAGCAAATCCAGCATACCGAGCTTGCAGGCTTAGATGTTTTGCCCTCGGGACCTCGGCCGACCAACCCCGCAGAACTTCTCGGCACTGCACGATTCGCAGAATTGCTGAGTTGGGTTGAGACGGTTTATGACCAAGTGTTTATCGACAGCCCACCGGCTTTGGCGACCAGTGACACAGCGGTAATCGGCCGCCTGACCGAAGCTGTTCTTCTGGTGATTCAGCCCATGAAAAGTCCGCGCCGGATAGTGATGAGAGTCGTGGAGAATTTCCGCTTGCTGAAAATCCCCGTGGTCGGCATGGTGCTAAACCGCATCGATGCGCAAAAAGAAGGGTACTACGGATACCACTATTACGGTTATAGCTACGATTATGACTACGGTCACTCCGGCGATAGCGAGCAGTCAAGCGAGGATCCTTCAGAGGGTGTGATAAAACTTGATCAAACATCGGCAAGCTCGGCAACCGCTTCGGGCACGAGACTTATCATACCGCGGAGAGTCGCCTAGCCCAGCATGAGTGATAGTGGGATTCGAGCGTTGAAGTAGTGGCAAACCACGGTGGCAATGGGAAGGGATTCGAAGCGGACTCGTTGTCAGGGTTATGGCTGGACCTGAAGCTCCGTGAGCGGTCATTGGCTTCCGCTTTATAAATCACCGCGAAATGACTTCTTGCCCTGCAATTGTAGGGACCAGAGATATCAGTGGCAGTTCGGCTCTCACTACGTAACTCATCACGGCATAGAGCACGCAAGCGAAACGCAAGGCTCAACGGTTATCGTGCTGCAAGAGCGAAGCGGCAATAAAAACCGCACAACACCGGATTTGTAAACGACGCATCGGCTAAACAAAGCAAGAAGATAAAGCAAGAAGATAAAGATATCGATGCTCGAGCGTCCCAAGAATGAAGCGGCACTCCGATCATCCGGGTAGAAACGTGGTATGTTTCATCGTACCTCCCACCGAGTAAGCACCCACGGATTTGCGGGAAGGAGAGCGCCCCCGGCACAACTTCCTGCCGACAGGTGGAACGAGGCAGCGACTCGAGTCATCGATTTAGTACTAATTGGCGGAGTGATTCTGGTGCCGCTTTTTATGGGCGGCCGCCATCCGCTCGGCCATCTGGTACTCTGCACTTTGGCGACGGTGGGGGCTTTAGCGTGGGCAATTCGCGAGTTAACGAGCGGTAAGCGCGGGTGGCGATGCTCCGGGGCGGAGATGATCCTCGTGCTGGCCGCACTCCTAGGGATCGCCCAACTGGCTCCACTACCTGCAAGCGTGCTGCGGTGGGCATCCCCGAAAATCGAAGAATTGCTGATTCTTTGGCATGAACCGACCGATGATAGCCCCGGCTTAGGCCGCTGGTCGTGCATCAGTCTAGCCCCGGAGGAGACGCGCTGCGGCCTTGCTATTTTTGGAGCCTGCGTGACTCTTTTTCTACTTGCCATTCAGAGAATTGAGAATCTTGACGACCTGCGGCGGATTCTGCGTTTGGTGGCGTATGCGGGAGCGGGCATGGCCGCGCTTGGGCTCATTCAATACGCCTCCGGCACAGAAAAATTCTTCGGATTTTATGAACACCCATTTCGAAAAGCCTCCCAATATGTGACCGGGAGTTTTAGCACGAAGAATCACTTTGGACATTTCCTGGCGCTAACGCTCGGGTCGGCCATCTTTTGGCTTGTAGCTTCAAGCGAGGCCGAAAAGCGACGCTCGAGTGCGACATTTTCGGGGCGGCGGGCAAGCGCGTTCTGGTATCAGCCCTATAACCGCGTCTGGCCATTCTGCGGTTTGGTCCTGATCATCGTGGCGGTGTTGGCATGTCTGTCGCGCGGGGCCATTCTTGCAGCCATTGCCGCATGTGCTGTGATGGGACTTGCGTCCCTGCGAGCCGGGCTCCTCAAACGTCCGGTCTTGTGGGCAGGCGTACCCGTTGTGTTAATCGTGGCCGTCTTCTTCGTAGCCAAGGAATTTCCGGCGGTTTCCGAGCGATTACGGACACTTACAGGAGGGCCATTAGAAGAAATCGACCAATATGGCGTACGCCGGATGGTTTGGCAGACCGTTTTGAGGGCCATCCCGGATTTTGCGGCCCTTGGAGCCGGCATCGGGGTCCATCAAGAAATCTTCCCCACTTACCTGGAATCGAAGAACTTTCCGCGTTACTTTACACATGCCGAAAGCGGGTACTTGCAGGTAGCGCTGGAGACCGGATTTCCCGGGTTGGTGTTGCTCTTTGCAGGGATTGGGCTCTGGGCTGCCTGGTCATACAAGGGGATTACACGCGGCCGGGGGGCTGAGCTTCAGCTTACCGCGGGGGCTGCCGGGGCTGCTTTGGCAGCCAGTGTGACCCAAAGCTTTGCCGATTTTGTCTGGTACGTTCCGGGTTGTCTGAGTTTGACGGCGATCCTCGGCGCATGCGCATGCCGTGCGGCCCAATTGTCAGAGGAGCTACCCACACGGCAAGCGCCTGCGGTTACCTTGTTGACCAGGGGGTCGGTCGTTTCCATTTCCCTAATCTGGATTGCCGGTTGTGGGTGGATGATTGCAACCGCGTGGGGACCGGCTTGGGCTGCTCCTTTTTGGGAAAGTTATTTGATTCGACAGGCGCGCACTGCTTGTAACTTTCAACAAGATACGCCGCTGGCTAATGCTTCGGCAGGTACTCCCTCCGCAGACGCAGCTTCCCCGGAGGAAACCATCCTCTCGCTTGAACCTTCGGCAATCGTTGAACCTACGGCCATCACGAAAGAGCTGGTCACAGAAGAAAAGCCGGGTACGCCACCTGGCGAGGGTTACCTACGAAGCTCCGAATCCGGTTGGGAGCAATCGAGTGGGACCTCAGAGCCCGTTGACTACCCCGATCGCGTTACGGAGGCTAAAAAACCCCTTAGGAGTCACGCCGAGGCAAACGAGCAGGAAACCATCATGCTTTTGGAGCGGGTGGTTTATCATCACGGTGGGCATGCGCGGGCACACTGTGCGTTGGCGGCAGCCTATCTCCGACTTTTTGAACTTCGGCAGCAAAACTCCGAAGCACCACTCCCCCTGAGCCAAATCCGTGATGCAGCCCTCACCGGCGGGTTTACCGATTTCGAGTCACGGAACCAGTGGCTCAACCGCGTACTGGAAGCGCGGCGTGCCTATTTGGAATCGGCCAGAAAACATGCCCTCTTGGCTCTTCGCAGTTGCCCACTTCTTGGCGAAGCATATCTGATACTAGCTCAACTCAATTTTTTGACCAATGAGCCTCAGCCAACTCCTGCTCAATTCGTGACTCAAAGCGTGCAAGTTCGCCCGAGGGACGGTTGGGTGCTCTTCCAAGCGGGAAGTGAAAGCGTTCTGGCCGGTCACTTCCATCGCGGGTTGGAATTTTGGCGGCAAGCTTTTCAATGCGGTCCAGTTTATCAAGAAAATATTCTTCGTCGACTTATGGGTCGCATCCTTCCTCGAGAACCCGCCGCCGAGCTCCACTGGTTAACCGAAGTATTCCAGCCTGGATTAGTGGGTTTACGTTTGCTTCACAACCACTATGAGCCTTTTTTGTCCGTGGCGGATATTGCGCCAATTCGCCAGGAAATTGCCCGAAAGGCAGAGCAGGAGACGGGACGGGCATCGTCCGAAGAGGCCGCAGAACTTTGGCTCGTTGCCATGGAAATGTACGAAAAGTTGGGTGACCACAAATCTCGGATACGTGCCGGCGAACAGGCATTTCTTGCGGATCCAAATAGCTATCGTGTTCGTTACTTCCTGGGAGACGCACTCAGCGATGCGGGCCAGTATGATCAAGCGATTCAGCATTTCCGATGGTGTTTGAACCGAAGGCCTGACCACGCAGGACTTAAGCGCAAAGTGAATTGGCTCCAAGAGCAACTACAGGTTGCCCCGTCTCTTTCCCCTGGTCGGTCTTTCACTAGATAAGCGTGAAGGTCACCGGTTGTTGGCTTCCTCGGCAGTAGAGGTAAGTAAAGCGGAAAATCTGTTTCGAGATAGGAAAGCCCTCCCGGGGGAATGGACATGGCGATTTTGCCACGAAATAACCGGCCGATCGGAAAGTTCTTACCGGGAGGGGGCGGATCATCTTGCGTTTTTAGCACCGCTCTGTGAGGGAAAAAAGTCTTTGGTTACAGGGAGCTCATTATCTCAGTTTGTGTCATCTCAGTTTGTGTCCGCACCTTGGCTGCATGGGAAAGTTCTTGCGCCTAAAGGGGGGATTTTGTCGGCCGCCTTGCAAAATACAGAACGCTCGTCGAGCCCTTTGCCCCAGAGGGCGAATGAGTGCAGGTTTGGCTTAAGCCTTTTTAGCTGTTTTCGAACTGAAAGATACTCCTTGACCTCAGTGGTTTTTGCCCGGGCACAAGGCTTGCGAATAGCGCACGGTCGACGGGCATTCAGAAAGGTATTTTTGGTGTCTTCATATTCCGGCAAGGTTGCGGTTCGAGAATCCAAAAGGATATGTAAGCGCATTTATGCTGACGATTTAGCCGCTGGATTACGAACCGTATACAGGCCGATAGAAACTCAAACCAGGATCAGCAAAGGATTCCCCTCGTTTAGAAGCCGACGGCCCTTACAAAAATGATAGCTCCTTAACACGGCAAAAAAGACAGCTACAAAACGAGGATCGCCATAGCGGCGCGACGCGACGAAAAACGCCATTCAGGAGTTTAATATAAAGGACGCCTGGTCCAAGGACGACCCTCATGAAGGAAAATTCCGATAATAGCGCAGACCCAATCCCTTCCGAGCAAAGCACGTCGAGACCTCATCGATTATTCCTCGGGCTAGAGTGGCACCGAAATGACCTCGGCTCCCTTCTTTTCTTGGTCGCCGCCTTTCTAGCGAGCTACTATTTCAGTCATTTGCTCCGCTTCGAGTTTCAGCTCGCGGGCGCAGATCTCCAGCGGTTCTTGGCCACAGTTGGCCTTGTGGTTGCCATCAAGACAGTGGTTTTTGTTTTCTTCCGAATTCATCAACGTCGGGGAAAATTCGTAACTTTCTACGACCTATTGGCCTTGGTCCAAGCGGCGACCGTCAGCCTTTTAATCACCGTTTTGATTGATCGCGTGTTCCTCCCTGCTCGAATGATTCCCCGAAGCATTTTCTTATTGGATTGGGGCACAACACTCATCATTGTCGGAGGAGTCCAGGCCATTGGTCGGGCCATCGACGAGCGAAGCTGGCGACTGCTTCTCCCCACCGACAAAATACCCACGCTGATCGTGGGAGCTGACGAATCGGGCGAAGCCCTCTTACGGTCAATCATCCGTAATGGCCTCTCAACTTACTATGTGATTGGGTTTATGGACTGCGCGGGGGAACGCCTCGGTCGCCGCATCGGTGGTGTACCGGTCCTCGGCACTCTTGAGCAGACTTGTCAATTTGCACAGCGCTACGGTATTCGGGAAGTATTGGTCACAGCGGGAAGCATACCCGGCAGGAAGCTCCGCGCCTTGGTGGAAAAGGGTCGCCAACAGGGCATCGTAGTCAAGGTGCTGCCGAGCTACGATCAGCTTTTACGAGGAGTTGTGGCCATTCGACCAAGGCCCGTGGCAATTGAAGATCTACTGCATCGGGAACCCGTGGAATTGCAGCTTGAGCAGATTCGTCGCTGGATTGATGGTCGAACCCTTCTTGTCACAGGTAGCGCCGGAAGCATCGGCTCAGAAATCTGCCGACAACTACTCCGCTTCGAACCAGCTCGACTGGTGGCCGTTGACCGGGCGGAAACCGGTCAGTTCTTTCTCGAACGGGAGCTCCGCGAGAAAGCCACATCGACCGAGCTAAATATCCTCCTGGCGGATATTCGGGACCGATCCCGCATGGAGCAATTGCTAGGCGAGTTTCGTCCGCACATCGTTTTCCACGCCGCGGCTTACAAACATGTACCTTTGATGGAACTTCATCCCGCAGAGGCTGTAAAAAACATCCTTCTGGCAACACGGCTCCTGGCGGACCTTGTGGCCGAGGCCGAGGTCGATTCGTTCGTGATGATCTCGACGGATAAGGCCGTCAATCCTACCAGCGTGATGGGTGCCTGCAAGCGTGCTGCCGAGCTTTACATCCAGGGACTTAAACAAAAGTCTAGTTGCCGTTGGGTTACCGTGCGGTTTGGAAACGTGCTCGATTCGGCAGGTAGTGTTGTTCAAGTATTTCGGCAACAAATCGCTGCCGGCGGGCCCGTCACAATTACGGATCCTCGCATGAAGCGTTTCTTCATGACAATCCCTGAAGCCGCACAACTGGTGATCCAGGCGGGCGTAATTGGTCGAAGCGGCGAAATCTTGCTTCTGGATATGGGGGAGCCGGTTAGTATCCTCGATTTGGCAACGGAAATGATACGCCTATCCGGCCTAAAACCGGGAGAAGACATCGAAATTCAGTTCACAGGACTACGACCTGGCGAGAAGCTTTACGAGGAACTGCACACGGATTCGGAAACACTGCTTCCCACACGCCACCCCAAAATACGCATCGCCGATCAAACCCGATCGGTTAGGCAAGATTTTTACAACTGCATCCGTCACTTGGAACGGATCACTGAGGGAGATCCTGCTGAGATTGTGGAGATACTTGCGCGAGCGGTTCCAGAATATCAACCCCAAAGCCCATTCTCGCGTGTGCGGCGCAAGGCTGCGTAAACAAAAATGCACCGCCAAAAATGTACCGCTCTGCCGTCACAGACCAAAAAAGCGCAAGAGTTCGCAGCACGAAAAAGCCTTAGCGGGACATGCCCGGATGAGCCGCGAAGCAACCCAATTGTCGCCGGGCTAGATGCCCTTCCGGCGTCCATCAAGGTGTTTTGTCTCACCAGTGAAAGCGTCCCGAAGCAGTAGTTCCTCTCGCAGCATTTACTGCATGATGGTGCTAGCGATCTCGCCTCGATGCACTCGACCCGCAATTTCGCGTGCCTTTCAAGCACAGCGATTTCATTTCGAAGACATGTCTTCGAAAGATGTCTCACGAACAATCGTACCTTCCGGGGTTTTTCGAAGCACAAATACCGGTGAGACTGTTCGCACATCCCATCCCTCATCCACCACCTTCCAAGTTTGCTTCAACGTTTGATTGTTGCTCCGCGCGGCCTGCGCATCGACGAGGACCACTAGGTCCTTCGTTCCATCGAGCATAGTTAGCTCCAGGGCGGCCGCCTGTACCCCGTGGGTATCGGGTGGCGTCTCCCCTGCCTCGCCCTCCTGCTGGCAAACAACGGGCAGTCGCCGCACGCTAAGCACGGGGCGCCTCCCTTGAATAAAGGGTACATATACCCCCAGAAAAGCCGAATGCAACGGAGCCTCGCCCTTGCGGCGGATCATAAGGCACGGAATCCAAATCTCTTCCGTTGCATCGAAGCCGGAGACAACCCAGGCTTTACCCCGCCAAGCTTCGCACTGATTTGTAAGCTCGAAATACTGCATATGTACAGATGTCCCCTGCGGCAAGTATTTATAGCGATCTTCAATAATCCACTGAGCCACAAAGCCTGCCTCGCCGGATTTCTCGGGCGAAAACTCCCCCAATCGCGCAAGATCTCGCAGTTGCACCTCCGTTCGGGCTTCGTACCCCGAAGATTGATTCAGCTTTTTCTCATCTGCTCCCAGCGGATGGAGCACCTCCAACGAGCCGAAATGGCCATAAATGAATTTATCGTGTTGACTTCCACCGAAAATCTGAAACCAATCGACTACATAAAAGTTCTCGGGCGAAATATCCACCATCACCACGAAACGATCAAATTTTTGAGCATTCACGAGCCCCGGGGCTGATGCGCCGACGGCATGTACCCACTCGTTTTCTGCAAAAAATGTAGTTTTACCGGAACCGGAGGACTGGTCCTTTCCATCCACCACGACCGTATTGTGTGCGGGTGTACACATGTACCACCGCGCCCTAGGGGAACCCCAGCCTCCATATTGCACGGGCGGATAACCGAAATCCGGCAATAAATCCAGCCCATACGCAAAAAGCCCTAGATTCATCCCATCTCGGTGCCCGTGACCGCCGCCTGAGTCATAATCAAGCCACACTACTCGCCGCGCCCCGCCTTCCCCGGAACGAAGCAAAGCAATACACCACAGTGGTTTATTGACACTCTTCAAAGGGAATGTGATTCCTTCCCGAGCAATAATTTCATCGACTGCTTTTTGCAGCTTCTCGCCGTTCTCTACAGTCACATCATGAGGCAGACCGGATGACCGATTGCCGTTTTCCCGATAGATTACCCGAACAAAGTCCGTGTCGCCGGTCAGTTCGTACAACCGCCAAAGGAACAAAAACATGGAGCCCGTCAAAACGCTGCCCGGTTCGCCGACAATTCTGCGATCGAAGGACACCCCCACGTACTGTGGACAACGCCGGGCAAAAGCGCCGCAGTCCCCAGAATTTGGGTAATATTGCTCGAAGGCCCAAGTGTCCAGGTGAAAGCGGAAAGTCTCGTGGATACGATGCCGTTTCACCATCCTCTCCAATAACCCGGGCTCGACGCGGTCAAATTGTGCGAGTATTTGAGCGACACAATTGGTCGCAAAAGCAGCATAGCCGGAAAGCCCCTTCTCCCCAGTTATGCCATCGACAGCCGTCGCTTTCTCCAGGGTTTGATCCAACAGCTCAAGTACTTTTTCCCGGTTTGCTTCCCATGACATCACCGCCAAAAGCACAGCTTGGGTGAATGGCGTTCGCGGGAAATTCGAGCGGATTTTCGCGATATTTTGTAAAGGATCTTCCAGCAACCCGGCTTCAATATTGTGCGCAATCCAAGCAAAAGAGCTTTTCGCATTGGCCAAGCCGTGTTGGCTTGCCTTGGATGCAAGAAACTCTACCAAATGCGGATCGTCGCGTATCTCCTCGAAAATCGCATCATACGCCAAGGCAAGGGCCCGGGTCTCCTCACACGCATCATGCCAAACAGTGACGTAACCATCCGCGTAAGAAGGCACGTCATAAATGAAGGCTTGTCTGCGAAAATCGAAGCCGGGATAAAAGTCGGCGACACGATCCAGGAGTACCGCAGCCTGCCGCGCATAACTTCTATCGCCGGTAAGCAGATAAGCGGTCACTAACCGCTGAATCCCCTCCAAAACTAGTTGCTTCCATTGCCCGTAGATCAAATACGCGGCAACGAACCGCCAACATGCCTCTCCCTGCCGGAAGCCGGTGCCGTCGTCAACGCCGAATTGATGCAACGGATCATCGGGACGGGGATGCTCCGTATTAAATAGGAGGGAGCGATCGGCACGCTCTGGCCGAAAAATCCCCTGGGAATCAAGCCCCGATCGGTAGAAGCTTGCAAAGTCGTTCTTAGGAAAAAGTTCGTTGCAATGCGGGCACCGCACTTTCCACGGGGAACGTTGAGCATTTATTCGCCAGTTATACATGGGCACGCCCTTTTTGCAGCTCGGGCAGTACCCGCTAGAATACACATGCCAAGAGCGCGGTAAGGTAGGAGCGAACACATGCCCCCAAAGCTCCTGGTCACTCATTTGGTGCCAAAACTCTGCCGCACGCACTGCAGCAACTGCCTCCTTTTTCGCCCAATCCTGGGTCGCCACGTTCTGAGCGATTCTTTCGCGAACTCCCTTTGAGAAAAAGGTGCTCTCTTTTTTCTGGTACTGGGGTTCTGGCTTCTCACCCACGCCTTCCGAGGCATCCAAGGAAACCGTTAGAGCGATTGAGAAGGCAACCATAACCCCTGCAATGGTCCACAACTTCCGCAAGTCATTCATCGGGCTTTCTCCCATGTGAGCGAAGAAGTTCAAAATGCCGAGGAACCTAATGCAAAGGGGGTGAAGCACGCGGTCAAAGCGGCACCCTACATAGTGGAGTACTCCTCGATTCTCAAAGGTAAAAAGCTACTAACTGGCCGGCGCCCCCTCACAATGGAGTAGCTTTACAGTCCGACTTAAGCGGAGTTCTTTTGCGGGGTGAGGTTCGGTGGGCACCCTCTTTGCAGTGTGCCCGATGAACATCATCGAATATGTGGTAGGTTCACCAAACCCCTAAGTGGAATTATTACGATCATTCAGCGGTAATCGGGTTGGTGGGGGATAGTTCAATCAAACTTCCCGAGGTATCCGGCGGAGTAACCGATAATCAGACCGTGGAAGATCATGCTCCCCTTGTGGTAAGGTGACGGCGAGTTCTTGGCGTAAGTCGGTGGTGGCAAATCTACTGGCAGTAGACGTGCAGTGAGGTATCGAGCCAGTAAACTATGTGGAAAAATACGATCGCCCCAATCACCTCGAGCTACGCACACAAAAAGAGACCAATACGATCCCACTTCTCCTTTTTCTTTTTCCTTTCTACCCCTTTACCTTTCACGTTATTCAGTGCGTGGGCAACAGCGTAAGGGGATTTTACGAGGATTTAAGGTAAAGACGGATGAACGGCGATACAAGCGCCGGCATGTTGCCCATTACCCCGGTGCACGTCGGACTTTTATTGTGAACGCAAAGATTGAGGGGGGGTATCCCTAATTGTCTCATTACGGGATTGTTCAGATTTCATGGAAAGAATAGGCAAACAAGGGGCCTAAAATCTCAAATTGCCCGGATTTCACGGAGAAACGTTTTCGAACCGCGCTGCGCTATATGTAATGATCATTGGAATTTTTCGTTTCAGAAATTTTGATTGTGGTAACCGTCAAAAAATCGCCGTGTATGCGCGCTCTCACCTACTAGGCTTTAAAGACAGCGTGGCAATCTCCGTGAACGATAACTGTGCCGGGGCGACCGCACTTCCTAAGGTGCCACTACTTAATGTCCTAGGGACAACTACTTAATCCCCCAGGGACAATGTTGTCAAAATGCGTAATACAGCTCAAATAAAATCGGCGCTGGGCTTCAGAGGAAAAAAAGCTTTCTGCGGCGCAGCACGGCGAACGTTGCCGACTGAGCGCTGTCTTATCCCATTTTTAGTGTTTTAGGAAACTAAAGGATCGGCCGCCGTCCAAAGTTTTTAGTTTTCATAGGAAGCTGGAGGATCGGGCGGCGTCCAAAGACTTCGAACCGTTCCGAGGGATGAACGGAGGTTTCATTTTCCTGACCCGAGGTAAAAAGCGAGCCAAATCTCGCTATTCTCCTAGGATTCTAACTATCGAAAGGCTCTAACCTAAAAAAATGTGCCCAACAATTAGGTAAATAAGAATCTTTGCGGGCACCACCCCTTTTCGGGTTGAGTTCTCGCTGCGCGGGCAATCGGCGATCTTTCCCACAAATGGCGGCAAGTTCTCGTAGCAGGCCAGAGCCTTGTCCCGATTTAGAACACGCATCTGAGCGATTCTGGCGGTACTATTCTCCTTTTCGCGCGGGCAGAGTCCTGCTTGCTGAAAAGCTGAAGAATAGCCGGGGCAACAACGCACCAAACAATCGGTAAATTTCGGAGAGCTTACCTTTTGGGAATCAGCGAAAATTTCCCCTTCGGAGAGAGCTTTTTTAAAAATGTCAACTGCGTTAGAATTAATTGTCACGTGAAAAGTCTACTCAGAGATTCTCGGGATTTGGAAGAAAGCAAGTTATAAGCGGACGCAATTGAGGGTCGACAAGCTTAACCCTCTGGTTTTCGAGCTCTGATTGCGACCACTCTCTTAACCGCAACGTTTTGATCTTCTTGATGTTCAGCCTGGGAAATCTATCCCGTAGCCGATGAAAAGTACGAGCAAAGACGCCGGTCACCGTCGGGAGCGTTGCCCGGTCTCAAAGTGGGTTACTGTGCGATCTACCACTACTCTCGATTTGCCAATGGGAAAGCGATTAACGAGATCATAGCAGCTTTGAGACAACTTTTATCGGTTCTGCGGCCCTAAAGAATCGGCACTCGTGCGCTTTTACGCCAATAAAGAGTTCGCAGTTGCACAGCTTGTATTTGAGGAAGTCGCTCGCCCCCAAAAGCGAACTTGTTTAACTTGATTCGGTTAGAAGATCTTTAACAGGCAATCGGCCGAGGAAGTCGGGTCTTTCACTCCATAATTACCGGATCGTTTCGTGCGTGCCCCAGGAGTCGATATACCCGAAATCCGAGAAGTGGCTGGCTTCGGCCGCCGTGGTGTGGCAGAAAAAGATACACGAATCCGGTTGCAATTCACCAAAAATTTGGCATCATGATAGATACAATACAGACTTGTTGGATGCCTTTTAATCGTTCTAGGTGCTCCCAACCGCTTCGACTATGAAGTTGGCAATCGCAGGAAAAGGCGGTGTGGGTAAGACGACCGTCGCGGCGGCGTTCGCAAAATGCCGAGCGATGGAAGGTCATCCTATAGTGGCTGTCGATGCTGATCCCGATGGAAATCTCCCGGCTGCTCTTGGCATCCCTTCAAATATGCTTCCCACACCGATTTCGGCGCTCAAAGAGCTGATCCGGCAACGCACAGGCGTCGATGAAACGGCGGGACTCGTCTTTCGCCTCAATCCAAAGGTCGACGATCTTCCGGATCGCTTTTCGGTTCTTTGCGACGGCGTTCGTCTTCTCATTCTTGGTACGGTCGAAACCGCAGGCAAAGGGTGTCTTTGTCCGGAGAATGCCGTTCTGAAAGCCCTGCTTCAACATCTGCTGTTGCGTGTGCCCGATGACGTGATCCTCGATATGGAAGCGGGGCTGGAGCACCTGGGGCGTGGCTCCGCTGCCGGTATGGATGCCATGTTGGTTGTGGTGGAGCCGGGCCTGCGGAGCGTCCAAACCGCCAAGCGAATTGCCGAGCTGGGGCACCAAATCGGCCTAAAGCGCGTCTGGGCAATCGCCAACAAGATTCGCGAACAATGCGAGCTCCGTGTGCTGGAAGAGGCTTTGAGCCCGGTACCGATCGTCGCGCATTTGCCTTTTTATGAAGAGCTCCAACTCCAAGATCTGGCTGGCAAAGGGATAACGGTCTTGCCGCGCTCGGAAAGCACAGGCGGGTTCGATCGCCGAGTTTGGGAAATGCTTGATGCGATTTGTACTCGGCTCAATCCCGCGATTGCCCAAAGCTAAAGACAAAAAATACGCTTGGGGAGTTTAGAGCGTTAGAAAGAAAGAGCAAGAGAAAGAGAGTAAGAGAAAAACGGAAGCAGATGGGCATTCAGCCTGTAAAAGTGCGGGGTGAAGTTTGCCGCGATTTGCACGAAACTCCCCATTGGGGCGAAACCGCGATTTTTCCGAGCAATCTTCAAGGAGGATACAAGAAGACGGCGTGTTCGAATACTCGCGGCATTCATTGAATGAGACGTTCATGCGGAAGTGATCGTGTAAAACCCGCGTGGGATGTCACGGATGCTGATATGTATAGAAAGGTGTTTAGCCAATAGAGAGTTGTTTAGCTTCAGTAGCCTTGGGGTCATAGCTTTCCGCAAAACTGTAAACTGAAGCCGATTCGGAGATCGTATTTTAGAAGCCTCGATGATTCTCATCGGCTCCGCAGAGCAGGGTGGAGCGGAAATCGTGTGTTAAAATCCAGGGGGAATTTAGCGAGCTACTCCATCATCGCGAGTCTATGTATTCATCCATCGCTGGGCATTTATTAGGAGGAGATTTCCATGATTGACCGTCCCAGGAAGGTAAGCGGCCAGGTCCGGTCGATAGACCCCGCGGCGCTAGAGATGATCGCACGAGCAGAGCAGATTGGTGCAAAAACGCCGTGGGACAGACTCGAGGAACAGCAACCGCAATGCGGCTTCGGCACTCTCGGGCTGTGTTGCCGTAATTGCTTCATGGGGCCATGCCGGATCGATCCTTTCGGTGAAGGGGTTCAGGAGGGAATTTGCGGAGCCAATGCCGACATCATCATAGCCCGAAATTTGGTGCGACACATTTGCACGGGCACTTCGGCGCATTCGGACCATGCCCGTGATGTCGTCCATGCCCTCCGACTGGCTGCCGAGGGTAAATCGGACGCTTACTCCATTCGAGGAAAGCGGAAGCTGCTGCGGTTAGCCGAGGAATATGGAATACCGGTGGATCATCGCCCGCTTAATGAAATCGCGAAAGATCTTGCCGATTTCTTGCTCGCAGAGTTTGGAAAGCAAGAAGGCTATTTGATGAACGTAGCTCGGGCTCCGGAGCAGCAACGTAAAAATTGGGAGCGAGCCGGAAGTACGCCGCGGGGAGTGGACCGCGAAGTGGTCACCGGTCTGCACATGACTCATATGGGGAGCGACAACGAAGCGGAGCATCTACTCTTGGCCGCTGCCCGGGTGGCCTTGGCGGATGGCTGGGGCGGATCCATGATCGCCACAGATGTGTCCGACATTCTCTTCGGGGAACCCTCGCCGCTACGTTCTCGAGCAAACCTCGGGGTCATCCGACCCGATGAGGTCAATATCGTTGTTCACGGGCATGAGCCCACGCTTTCCGACGTGGTCGTGGCCGCTGCCCAGGACCCCGAGCTGATCGAGTATGCTCGGCAGAAGGGCGCTAAGGGGATTAATTTGGCGGGAATTTGCTGCACCGCGAATGAAATTCTCATGCGACACGGCGTGCCGATCGCCGGGAATTTCTTGCACCAAGAGTTGGCGATGATGACTGGGGCAGTGGAGCTCATGTTGGTAGATATTCAGTGTGTCTTCCCCGCCTTAGCAGAGCTCCAAAAGTGCTTCCACACTAAGGTGGTTGCGACTAGTCTCAAAGCAAAATTCCCTGGGGTAACTCACATCGAATTTCATGAGGAGAATGCCCTCGAAATCGCAAAACGAATTGTTCGGCTGGCGATCGACAATTTTCCAAATCGTGATCCAAATCTCGTCAATATTCCACGATATCAGCAGGGGTTAATCGCGGGCTTTACCACCGAGGTGGTGTATCAGATTTTGGGTGGGCGTTACCGCCCGAGCTATCGGCCGTTGAACGACGGCATTCAATCGGGGCGTCTGCGGGGCGTGGCAGGGGTAGTGGGATGCAATAACCCTAAGTTCCCGCAGGATGCCTCGCATTTGACCATGGTCCGGGAATTAATTGCCAACGACGTGCTTGTCGTTCAAACCGGATGCGGCGCGATTGCTTGCGGCAAGGCAGGTCTCCTCGCACCCGAGGCGGCTAAGCAGTATGCAGGCAAAGGACTCCAGGAAATTTGCGAGGCGGTTGGCATTCCGCCCGTGCTGCATCTGGGAAGTTGCGTGGACAATACGCGAATCCTCACGGCGTGCGCCGCGATGGTGGCCGAGGGCGGCATCGGCGATTCATTCGATAAGCTGCCGGTGGCCGGGGCGGCACCGGAATGGATGAGCGAAAAGGCCATAGCCATCGGGATGTATTTCGTGGCAAGTGGTATCTCTGTGGTCATCGGTCAGCCACTCCCCGTAAAAGGGAGCAAATTTGTGGTAGACATGTTGACCCGGGGATTGGAAAAGCACTTCGGGGCCACGTGGTGGTTTGAGCCCGACCCAATTAAGGCCGCTCATTGGATGATTGACTGCATTGATCGGAAGCGGGTAGCCCTGGGATTGCCGCCACCCATGTATCCGGTCCCTTATCAGCCCAAGACGGTTGGGGAGCCGATTGTAACGCACGTGGCCGCGGTGGGAGAGGCGCTTGCCGCCGTCGGAACTTGCCCTGGACCGAATGCCCGCACTCCTGAACCCGACTGAGATGCGAATCTCGGGTTGATAGGCTCGCTTTACTTTGGAAGAGTTTAGTACGCTGCTATGGGCTCCGAGCGATTGCCGAGAAATAAGTGCATATCCCGCAAGAGAACACCGGATCAATGCGGTCATTACGCGGAAGATTTTTGCTGAAGTTGCCAAAAATGATGGTTTTACTCTTCGGCACCAAATCCGTAAGTTGGAGGAGCTCATTGGGCCATCGGCCGCTCATTTCTTGGATTTGTCGCTTTGTTTCATGATGTGCAAATAGGTTCAGTCACTAGAAAAGATTCGGTGTAACGGATCCGGCGGAACTTCCTGGGTTCATGCAGCGTGTGCGCGGGTAAACAATCATATGTATCTTTTATTATCTGGAGACTTGTTTCTGTAGAGTGTAGGAGGGAAGGTCGCCGGCATGTCAACTGTGTTTCTTGCGCGTTACTCATTCGAACAAGTTGAATCGTCCTTGACCAACGAATAGAAAACTTCTTCGGGTGGCCCTGGCGGTCGTCCGGGGTGAGAAGGATTCAAAAACCTCACGGAGAGATCGGGTTTCTTAGCCCGCCCGCTGGGGAGAGACAAATAGACAAAGCTTCACGGCCGCGCGGCAGAGGGAAATCAAAGAACAAAGGGCTCAGTCATGCAGCGGGTTTTTGTTGCGATAAGTCGGTGCCTGGCGTGCCGGGCATGTCAGTTGGCTTGCGCGGAAGTTCATTCGGAGTTGGAAGATTTCCATGAAGCGCTGGCTGCCGGCTTGGCCGCGCCGCGGATTTATATCGAATGGGCAGATGGAGTGGCGGTTCCCATGCATTGCCGCCAATGCGAAGATGCCCCGTGTGTGGCGGTTTGCCGCTCAGGGGCCTTATCGCAAGCCGGTCCCGACGAGCCGGTGCTGGTCGATATCAGCAAGTGTGGTGGCTGCGGCTTTTGCGTGGAGGCTTGCCCTTATGGGTTGGTTCGGTTAGCCGAGCGGCCGGCGGCTCCGGGTCAGAAACCGCGGCGTGTCGTGCTCAAATGCGATCTGTGTGAAGAACGCCAGCAAAAGGGGCTTCTTCCCGCTTGTGTTGAAGCATGCCCGGTGGGGGCACTCCTTCTCGAGGAAATCTTCACACGTCAGAATCCATAGCTCCGCCAAAGGAGCTTTTTTGTACGCCCAAATGGAAGAATGATTTGGATGAATTAACCACCGGCTGGTGGTGCCGACAATCGATTTTTATCGATCCGCATCCAAGTTCTAAGCGTTGTCGGAGGGAAGTGGGACCTAGATCAAAAAAGCTTAATCCCTAATGGGGTGCGGTAAGTAGAATGACCACGGCAATAGACGGATTGTGTGAGGTTGAAGAGTTCATTTACGGCGCCTGGTCGTGAATCTTGGGGAAGGATGTTGCACGGGTGCTTGCTGCGCTAATCGGTGCATCGGCCATCGATGAGATAATAGCTTCGGAAAGAAAAGCTTCGGAAAGGATAGAAAGCGTCTCCAAAGATAAAAGATAAGTGTACAGGAATAAATCCGAGCCACCGAGAGCCCATTGTATTCCGCCTCTTGGAAAGGCATGAACGCGTTGACGGGAGGCGTTCTCGCAGAGCGAGATTTGGGCGTTTTGGAAAGGCATGTACACGTTCATAGGAGGGGCTCGTGCAGAGTGAGATTAATCCAGGGCGACATTAATTCCGCCGAGGTGAGCTTCTTCCGCTCGGCTGGAAGGCAAAGATTACATTTCGCATTCGGCCGGCTTAGAAGGGGGTTTTCATGAGCTTTTCGGAAGACACTCAACGTTCAGATACCACACGTCAGTGCGTGGACTGCGGGGCGAGTCTGCCGAGCCAAAAGATCAAGGACGCAGTCCTTCGCCGGGGAGGCGAAAAGACACAGGCTTTGGCCACATCGCCGGATCTTTGTCCCCAGTGTAAACGTCGGCGACTTGCGGCAGAATTGGCACAGGAAGCAAAAGGCCAAGCTTTAGGTTCTTAGGAACAACCTTAGATCGGCGCTATGAATATGAATCAATCGGCGTTATGAAGTAGCGGTAACCGGGCTAAGGGGTGCGCCGGATGCAATAGCCAAAAAGGGCAAAGAATTGCTGTAGTGCGGAAAAACCCTTGCCTAACGGGAGAGTGTAATCGAATGTCGGGGGGAGGGCCTAATTGGGTTTTTCGACGTAAGGGTCATTTCTTCACGCCGATCTTCCGCGTAACTGATGATCGCAAGGAGGGTCGCAGCGGACGCCCGGAAAAAGTAATTGATAATTGCTTGGAAGAATCTGAAAGAATGGGGGACTTACCCCCTCGTTCGTTTAGTGCACATCCGTCGTTTGAGAGGGATTGTCCGATGCTCTTCGGCAGAGCCTCACGCGACGATACCCGGATGGTATTCTCGAAAATAGTGGCATCGTCAGAAACACTCGGGCAGCATTGGGGACGCGATTTTCGCAAGTTTGTGGGAAAATACAAATCTGCGGAAACATACAAAACATACATCGGGGTACTCCGGCGTAGGTGCAGACAATTCGGCATTGTTACAGTGGGATAGACATCGTACGGAGATTTTCAACGGGGTTGAGCCATGTCCAAGCTGGTATTTACCCGGGTCATTCGTGGAGCTCATCGCTGGGTTGAGCAAGCGGAGGCCGCGTTGAATCAGGCGTTGGCCGAACACGGTCCGAATAAACCGGTGGGGTGGGGAAGTCAAACGGCGTATTACCTGCCGATGTCGTACGCCCTGATGGGATTGGAGGTGAAGACGCTGGGTGATCTGCGGGAGCAAGTGGCTCATGCTCGCGAGCTGCTTCGCCCAGAGCCTTCCGAGGATCTATGGCTACCGTACTTAGGAGACGGGCTAGATGCAGGGGCAGCCACCCTACTAGCGCAAGAGGCTCTCGCGGCTCTTCGCAGTGTAAATGGGCATCAAATGCCCCCCGGATGGCAGGGGTTCATTTCCGACACAATCATGCGGGAATTGGGGATTCAGCTTGTCGACGGTCGGATGCCGGGTTTTGCCCTGATCTTGGGGCCTGCGCCCAGCACGGAAAATGCGGTTAAGGTGGTGCGGGAGCTTCAAGAGAGAAATATTCTGACGTTTTTGGTCGCCAATCGCGACGGTAAGACCATGCGGGAGCAAATGATCGAAGGAGGGATCTTGCATGAAGACTCCCCGCTCGAGGAATGCTGGGATCTGTACGTGGTACCAGTGGGCCCCGATTCGTTGGATGGCATCTATGTACTGAATTGGTCCATTCGTAGTGCGCTTACCTTTGGAGGGCACAAGCGTGGGGAATCCCGTAAGTGCCTCGACTATACTAAGCGGCGGATCCATGCCTTTGGAATCACATTCGGGGAGATTCCCGACGATTGGTACGCGATGGGGGCAGGCGCCATCTTGATGGGCTACCCGGTGATTTCCGATTCTCCCACGACGCCGGAGATCCGTCCGACGGGCGTTACCGTTCGAGAAGAATTGGTCGTGGAAACGGACTACGACAAGCTGGTGCCGACGTGTATCGATACCCGTGCCGTACGGGTTCGTGTTGAAAAAATCGATATCCCGGTGGGTTATGCCGCAGCGTATGAAGGAGAACGAGTCCGAAAGGACGATATGCACGTTCAATTCGGCTACAAATATTCGGAAGCGGTGGAATATGCCCACATGGTTGACCCGTCGGCCATACAAGACGGACAGATCGAAGTGGAAGGTCCCGATATCGATTCGGTCGAGCCTGGGGGCGCGATGCCGCTCGGGATTGAGGTGCTGATTGCCGGGCGAAAGATGCAGCGCGATTTCGAAGGGATCATGGAGCGGCAAATCCATCGATGGCTGAGCCACGCCATGGGCTTCATGCATACGGGTCAACGAGATCAGATTTGGTGCCGAATCAGCAAGAAAGCATTTGATGCCGGGTTCCGCTTGCGGCATATCGGCACAATCCTTCATGCCAAGCTTCACGACGAATACAGCGGGATTGTCGATAAAGTCGCCGTAAAGATCACCACAGCACCCGAGAAAGTGGCTGCCCTGGTGGCTGAAGGACGGAAGGCTTTCCGGTATCGCGACGAGCGAATCGCTGGTATGACGGACGAATCGGTAGATGTCTTCTACAGTTGCACCATTTGCCAGAGCTACGCGCCGAACCACGTCTGCGTGATTACGCCGCAGCGATTGGGTCTTTGTGGCGCTTATAACTGGCTGGACGGTCGGGCCAACTACGAGATCAATCCCACCGGCCCCAATCAACCGATTCCAAAGGGCCGCACGATCGATTCAGTCAAAGGCGAATGGGAAGGGGTGAACAAGTTCGTGTATGAACGATCCAATAGAAATGTGGAAAGATTTTGTGCTTACAGTCTGCTTGAGGCCCCGATGACGAGCTGCGGGTGCTTCGAATGCATTGTGGCGATTTTGCCGCTGGCCAATGGGGTGATGGTGGTCAATCGCGAATACCAAGGTGTTACCCCTTCAGGGATGAGCTTTGGTGAGCTTGCTTCGGTGACAGGCGGTGGGGCGCAAACACCGGGATTTTTAGGCGTTGGGCGGCTTTACCTCACCAGCCCGAAGTTTATTTCTGCCGATGGTGGGATTCGCCGCGTCGTCTGGATGCCGCGCGACCTGAAAGAGGACATTCGCGACCGCTTGGTCAAGGAAGCAGAACGGCTCGGCGACCCGGATCTATTTGACAAGATCGCCACCGAGCAGGATGCTACCACCGAGGAGGAGGTTGCCGAATTTTGCGCTCGAGTGGGTCACCCGGCTTCAAATCTCCCCCCTCTCATTTAAGAGTGGGAAAACCAAGCCCTATCGCGTAATCAGAAGCCAAAATCGCAGGTGCGGGGAAAGTTAAACGGATACGCGAAGGAATTTGATTTCTAAGGCAGGTGTTGCACTGTTGAAGGCGCTTTCATCTCATGGTTCAGCATTTCTCGCGGAGATTAATTTAGCGATCCAGCGATTAATGGAGAAATCCGGCAAGCTGCGGGAAAGTTTTTAACCCGCATTGAAAACTGCGAGAATCGAGTTGGCACAAGCCATAGCATCTGAAACCCATCGTCGGGAGGGCCTAGGCCATGCCGCTTACTGGGTTGGAAATTTATAAGCATCTACCCAAGACGAACTGCAAAGATTGCGGTTTCCCCACATGCTTGGCATTCGCCATGAAAATGGCGGCAGGGCAGATTGCATTGGAGAAATGTCCGCATGTCAGCCCGGAAGGTCGGGCTGCCTTGGAGTCCGCCTCTCGTCCACCGATTCAATTGGTGGAAATCGGTTCGGGAGAAAACCAGATTAAGATCGGTAACGAGACGCAACTATTCCGCCATGAGGAGAAGTTTCATCGTCCCACTGCGGTGGCTATTCGATTGGATGACACGCTTGATGATGCCACTTTCGCCCAACGTGCGGGTGATATCGGCCAATTGGTCTTCGAGCGGGTAGGAACGCGGGTCCGTGTGAACATGGTGGCTGTGGACAATCAGTCCCAAGATGCAGGCCGTCTTGCGTGGGCAGTTCAAACGGCAGCGGAACGATCTGGTTTGCCCTGCATGGTGATTTCCGCGAAAGCAGCCCATTTGGATCGCGCGGCGGAAGTTCTATCAGGACAGAGGCCGCTGCTTTATGTTTCGGACCCGAGCGAAGCCCTTAACGCAGCGGCAGTAGCCAAGGCCCGTCAATGCCCACTTGCGATCCGGGCGGATGGCTTGGAGGCATTGGCCGAGCTTACTCCGAAGATTCAAGCCGCCGGGGTTGAGCAGATTGTGCTGGCCCCAGGTACCCGGGGCTTAAAAGCAACATTGGATGCGCTGACGCGAATTCGGCGCTTGGCTTTGAAAGGATTCCGGCGGTTGGGTTACCCGGCTTTGGCGTTTGCGGTCGACGGTAGTCCGTATCTGCAAATGATCCAGGCATGCACTTACGTCGCAAAGTACGCGGCAATTGTGATTCTGGATACTTTGGACCGGGCTTTAATTCTGCCAGTGTTGGCCACGCGACAAGATATTTACACCGACCCGCAGAAGCCTGTGGCCGTCGAGCCGAAATTATATGAAGTGGGTGAGCCCGGTCCGAATTCCCCCGTACTCGTGACGACCAACTTTTCGCTGACCTACTATTCGGTGGAAGGCGAGGTGGAAGCCAGCCGCGTACCCGCGTACATCCTGTCGGTGGATACGGAAGGGACCTCCGTGCTTACTGCGTGGGCCTCGGACAAGTTCAATCCGGAGACGATCGCCAAAGCCCTTCACAATTTCCGAGTGGAAGAACGGGTAAAGCATCGAAGACTTGTGATTCCGGGGTTGGTGGCGGTGCTTTCGGCCGGCATCGAGGATGAATCGGGCTGGACGGTGCAGGTAGGTCCGAAGGAAGCCTCGGGAATTCCCAATTTCCTAAAGACTCAGTGGCAGAATCCCCTGACCTAAGAAAAGGTGTGTTAGGGAGCCAAAACACTTAATTGCCACGAGGGTTTCATGACGCAGAGTTTTCGCGTTCGCTTTCTGCCCGAGGATAAGACCGTTCAGGTCCTGGAGGAAACATCGCTCTTACGGGCCGCTCAAGAAGCCGACGTCTACGTGGGGGCAATTTGCGGCGGAGAAGGCGTTTGTGGCAAATGCCGGATCATCATCCGCGAAGGGGAGGTCTTCGGAGAATCCACCGAGTATTTGACACGCGATGAAATTCGCCGGGGCTACGTGTTGGCCTGCCAAGTGGTGCCGCGGACAGACCTTGTGGTTGAGGTACCACCGGAATCGCGCTTAGTGGGCTATGAAGGAATCGGGCGGGATAGCGAAAGATTTCGAGACTTTGTTTTTCGACCTGAGGAACTAGTCCCGCGGGATCTGTGTCCCTTAGTGCAAAAGTACTACCTGCGACTTCCGGAACCGACCATCGACGATCCCACGCCGGATTTGGAGCGGCTTCTAGCCGCCGTGGCCCGACAATGCCCTGGTCCCCTTCAAATGGGGCTGAAAGTGATCCGCGACTTGCCGCGACAATTGAGGCACTGTCAGAAACGGCGGCGAGGTTCTAAATGGTTTTGGCATGGTGCGGTCACGGCTACCGTAGCTCTTCGGGGGGCTGTTCACGAAGTGCTGGCCGTGGAAGCAGAGGATAATTCACGGCGTAGTTTTGGACTGGCCCTCGACATTGGGACGACAACAGTCGTCGCCCACTTGGTCGATCTGAACACCGGAAAAACCGTTGAAGCAGCCGCCAAATACAATTCTCAACTCGAGTATGGGGCAGATGTTATCAGCCGCATCAATTTCGCCCGACAACCGCAAGGGGCCGAGAGGCTCCATGAGGCCATCATCCACGATGTGGAAGTTCTAATTGACGACCTGGTGGCACGCACCCATGTGGGTCGGGGGGATATTGAATGTGTCGTGGCAGCCGGCAACACGACGATGTTGCACTTGCTCTTGGGCCTTGAGACCGATTTGATTCGGATGGCGCCGTTTGTTCCCGTGGCAGGTTCCCCTCCACCAATCCGGGCGGCAGAGGTTGGCATTCGAATCCATCCGCGCGGGCTTTTGTACGTGTTGCCGATGGTAGGGAGCTTCGTGGGGGGAGACATTACCGCAGGGATTTTGGTTGCGGGCATTCATAAAAGGGAAGAGCTTTCGCTTTTGTTGGATATCGGCACTAACGGCGAGGTTGTATTGGGATCGCAGGAGTTCCTGATGGCGTGCTCGGCTTCGGCCGGTCCGGCTTTCGAGGGCGGTTCGGTGACTTGCGGGATGCGGGCTACCGCCGGCGCCATTGACAGCGTACGCATCGGGTCCCCGCGATTTATGATTCGCGTAACAACGATTGAGGACGCAGCGCCGGTTGGTATATGCGGAACGGGCCTCATCGACCTTTTGGCAGAACTTTTTTTGGCCGGGTTGATCGATCGCAATGGGCATTTCCAGGTGCACTTAGCACCGGAGCGATTTCGGAAAAACCCGCTCGATGGTCGGCCGGAGTTTTGCTTGATTTCCGGCAGAGAGGTGGGAAGTCCGCGTGATGTGATTCTGCGACAGTGCGACATCGAAAATCTGATACGTACCAAAGCTTCCATATACGCGGCGATTGATTCCCTGGTGACCGGCGTGGGGGTCAGTTACGCCGATATTCACCACGTGTTCATAGCTGGTGCATTCGGTAACCGTTTGGATGTCGAGAACTGTATCACCATTGGACTTTTGCCGGACATGCCCCCGGAGAAAATCCATTTCATTGGTAATAGCTCGGTTTCGGGGGCGAAGAAAGTTATGCTGAGCCAAGCTCAATACCAGGAGGCACAGCAGATTCGGGAGCGGATCACTTACCGCGAACTCATGGTCGATCCGAACTATATGGAAAAATTTACGTCGGCGTGCTTCTTACCCCACACGGATGTCCAACGGTTTCCGCGGGTCCTCGCGCGATTCAAGGAACGCTCAGGGCGAGAGCATCCCTCATTTGTGCGTTAAAGCAATCGTTGCGGATCGCTTGATACGCTGCATTTCGACGGGAGTGATGGTAAGCCTCACGGAGGGTAATTACCGCGAGAAGAGCAGTCACGCCTCATTCTTAGAGCATGATGCAAGAGTCGAGCCATCGGCCAAAGTTATCGCTGGCATTGGCGGGTAAAGGTGGGACGGGAAAGACCACCCTTGCTGCCCTCATTGTTCGGGCTTTGAGAGAGTTGGGATTACGTCCCATTTTAGCCGTCGATGCGGATCCCAATTCGAATTTAGCGACGTTTCTGGGGGTTCCAGAAGGCCGGCCCTTGGCCGAAATCCGAGAGCTTGGCTCTTCCCCGGAGGGCTCACCCGCCAGTGGGGTAGGGAGATCTCGCCTTGTTGAAGACGAGATTCAGCGGGCGATTAGCGAGGGCACCGGATTCGATGTGATCACCATGGGTCGGCCGGAAGGGCCACGCTGCTATTGTTATGTGAACCATTTGTTACGGCGATCCTTGGATGATTTGGCGCGAAGTTATCAGGCCGTGGTAATCGACAATGAAGCCGGGATGGAACATCTTTCGCGTCGCACAACGAATGATGTGGATTTTTTGATGGCGGTAGCCAACCCGACGCTACCCTCGCTTCGGGCAGTGGAGCGCATCGCGGAACTAGCCCGATCGCTTCCGATCCGGATCGGCCAGCAAGTGATGGTAATCAATCGTGCGGGAGAGGCCAACGTTCACCCGCAAGTCGAAGAAAAAATGAAGCAGCTGGGGCTGAAATGTTTGGCTGAGATTCCTAACGATCCGCTTATTGAAGAAGCGGGAACGAGCGGGCAAAGTGTTTTCGAAGTCACCGAGAGTTGTTCGGCCTATCGAGCAATCAAGAGCATGATCAGCCGCTTGGCGGAATGGACGCAGTCGCGATGAATCTTGCGGTTTTTCAAACCGAATTTCGGGCAGGATACCGAATTCCAAGCAGGATTTTGCTCACTTTACGGAGGCAAAACATGGCCAGGCGAATTTCCCGAAGAAGTTGGTTGCGTGATGCGGCAACCATCTTTGCTCTCCCGGCGATACTTCCTGCCCAAACGGTGAAAGGCTATCAAGCCAACGAGCGGCTGGGGGTGGCTTTGGTGGGTGTAGGAGGTCGCGGCAGCTGGTTTGTGGAAACGATCCCGCGGCTGGAAAAACTCGTCGCCTTGTGCGATGTGAATGGGCGGCGGATCACCGAAGCCTTCAACCGGTGGAAGGAATTAGCCGATCGCAGCTCGCAGGCCTCGGAACAGTGGCTACGTCGTGGGGGGGCGGAGTATCGCGCGCTTTTGGACCAGCCTCCCAAGATGTATCGTGATTTTCGTCAAATGCTCGAAGATTCAGGAGAAGCGATTGACGCCGTGGTGGTGGCCACCCCGGATCACACTCATGCGGTAGCTTCGGCCGCAGCGATTCGCGCGGGCAAACACGTGTTTTGTGAAAAGCCGCTCACGCGAACCGTTCACGAATCGCGGGCATTACGAGAGTTGGCCCGAAAGTACAAAGTTGCCACCGCCATGGGAAATCAAGGTACGTACAGTGGGGCATTTCGCCGTGCTTTGGAATTAATTCGGGATGGGGTTTTGGGCGAGATTTCGGAAGTCCATGTTTGGAACGATGCAGGTGGGGCAGACCGCCGCACACCGCCCGAAGGTGAACCCCCCATCCCCGGAGAGTTGGATTGGGATCTTTGGCTGGGGCCTGTGGCGTATCGGAAATTCCACCCTCAGTGGATGCAACGCAATCTATGGCGCGAATTCGGCACGGGCCAACTAGGAAACTGGGGCTCTCACACCGCCAATTTGGCGTTTATGGCACTGAAAGTCTACGAGTTATGGTCTGAAACGGAAACTCAAAAGCCACAAGTCATTCGGTGCACAGCTAAGACCTCGGGGCTCAATCGCCTCTCTTTCCCGAGGTGGGAAATCGTCGAATGGGAAATCCCTGCCCGGCGTGAATTTCCCCCCATCACAATCCGATGGTGGAATGGAGATTCTCCCGGGTTTCGAGATCTTGTTAAGCCGATCGTAGAGATGGCCCCCGAAAAGGACAGAAACCTCTGGCGATTCGCCGGGACACTCCTCGTAGGAACTGAAGGCACCATTCACACTACAGGTCACAACATGTGGTTTCAGTTGTTGCCGGCGGAGAAATTTTCCGCCGTTCAGCGGCAACGGCCGGAACGGTTCCCCGATTCGCGAGGACCGGAGCAGGATTGGTTTGCGGCTTGCCGCGGCGGTCCAGCTCCATGGTCCCAGTTCGACTATGCCGTTCCTCTCAACGAGTTTTTGATGCTGGGGAATATCGCGACACAATTCGAGGAAACCCTGGAGTATGATCCGCTGGCCAATAAAATCGTCAACCATCCCGAAGCCGATGCCCTCTTGCGATACGAGTATCGCGAAGGATGGGTTTTGTAACATGGGGCTTTTTTTGAGCTTAACCTCTCGGGTTCCAGGCAGCTTGCATTCGGAAGGAGTGGTATGATGGCCGTACCTGATGCTAAGGAAAAGTGGTCCGGTCGGGTGAATGAGATGACCATCGGGGCGACTCCCGACCAAGGGGGAACGAGGGGACGCACGGTCACGGTAGGGGGAGCATCGGGGATACCGTTCTTGGATTTCGATGGACAAATGCCCCATCCCCCGGCCATTGCCGTGGACGTTTTCGATCGACCGCCAATCCATTGGCCCCCACCCTTGGCCGAGGCTTATCGAGATGTTTGGGAAGATCCGGTGGCTTGGGCCCAACGGGCAAAAGATTTGGGGGCAGATCTCATCAACCTACGACTCATCAGTACTCATCCGGATGAGCAAGACCGGTCCCCGGAGCAAGCGGTCGAGACGGTGCGTGCCGTTTTGCAAGCGGTGGATTTGCCGCTGATTATTTGGGGATGCGGAGTTGCGGAAAAAGATCAGCGGGTCATGCCCCGGGTAGCAGAAGCCGCTCAGGGGGAAAATTGTCTTTTGGGCGCGGCCACCGAAACGGACTATCGAACTTTGTGTGCGGCTGCTCAGGCTTATGGTCATAAGCTGATCACCCTCGCCCCCTGCGACATCAACAAGCAAAAGCAGGTCAACATCCTGGCAAGCGATATGGGCTTTCCACTGACCGATATCGTAAATTATCCGACTACCGCCTCGCTCGGTTATGGGATGGAATACATTTATTCGATCTTGGAACGCATTCGGCTAGCCGCACTTTCCGGCGACAAGCTTGTGGCGCAACCGGTGCTGGTCGATCCCGGCTACGAAGCTTGGAGGGCCAAGGAAGCGAAAGCCGGCAGTGAGATGGCCGCGCAATGGGGCGAGTTGGCTGTCCGAGGACCAGCCTGGGAAGCTGCCACTGCGTGCAATCTGCTCCAAGGCGGGGCCGATATTTTGGTGCTCTGTCATCCGGTGGCAATAGCCGCGGTCCGGGAAGCTATCCGACTTCTGGTCAGCACATAGATATCGGTTCTTTTGCAACCTTGCGATTTTTGTTTTCTCCGATTCCGCCAGAAATCGCTATCATTGGAGGGTTGCCAGGATCAGACCGGCGAAAAAGGGGAGTACAGACGACTACCCGGAAGCTTCGGGAAAAGGAAGTTTTAAAAAAAGGGGACGAAGATCGTTTTTTCGTGCTCCTTCTCACGAGAGCCGCTCGCTTTGCGGTTCCCGATGGTTGCCGAAGGAAAGTCGATGATTAACGCCGCTTCCCATACCGGTGATCGTGTACCTACTGAGATTTCGGCATGCTGAGAATTGGCATATGTAGCAACAAGCAGAATCGCTTTGAAACAGGCGGAATCAGTTAAACAAATATTGGCTACCGTGGAAGGCACAATCGCAACAAGTGACCAAAATCGCGGACGCAACAAGATGCCGCTAGTCCGAACTTTACATTGAAACGATGTCGTCTTCCTGCTTCCGAAACATACGCTTACTTGCGGAAAGTTCTAAAGGCCCTTTTTGCACTCGTAGCGCTCTTTGGGCACCAGTTGGGTCAGGCAGCACCCGGGAGGATCGACAATGATCATCTTTAGCGAGCGAATCAACGGCATGTATCGTGATGTACGGAGGGCGATCAACGACAAGGATAAAACCGTTATTCAGGAGCTAGTTTGTTGCCAAGTAGCAGGCGGGGCTGATGTAATCGACATTAACCTGGGTCCTACCCGGGGAAATCCGGTGGAGAACTTCCTTTGGTTGGCGCAAACGGTAGCTGAAGTCACCGATAAACCGATCTCGCTCGATAGTGCCAAGCCCAACGTTCTGATCGAGGCGGTTCGGGGTGTTCGCGCCGCGATGCCCGATCGTCCGCTAGTGATCAACTCAAGTACTGCCACGCCTGAAGTCATGGGTCAACTAATTCCGTTGGCGGTTGAGACTGGCGCCAGCATCATCGGCCTGACCATGGACCAGGAAGGGGTTCCCGGCAATGTGGAAAAACGGGTGGAGTGTGGGGCCACGTTCTTGATGGCAGCATTGGAAGCCGGTTTAACCCCGAGCAGGGTCTATCTCGATCCCATCATCTTGCCGCTCAACGTAGCACCGAAGCAGCCCTGGAATGTCATGGAAGCGATCCGGCAATTGCGCGTAGTCAACGATCCGCCGCCGCACTTCATCATTGGGCTTTCGAATATCAGCCAAAAATGTCTCATGAATCGGCTGATTAATCGCACTTACTTGGTGATGTGTCTTGCGGCAGGGCTAGACGCAGCGATCATGGATGCGGGTGATCGCGATTTGGTGGAGGCAGCAGTAACGGCAGAAGTCCTGTTGGAGAAGCATCTTTATAGTGACGACTACTTAAAGGCGTGGCGATTGCAGAAAGGCTTGTAACCTTGAACATTCAAGGACGTAGCCATGGACGCCCGCGTTACCCGTTGTACGCTCTACCAATACCCCTATGCCTTTATCAACAAGCGGGGTGATCCGATAGTCATCGGCTTTCTGGAAGACAAGCATTGCCAGCCGCTTGTCGAAATGTATCTCGCGTACAAACCGCGGGGGTCATTCAGTGGGCTCCCTCCGCACCGGGATGAGGCATGCATCCGGTGGGTGCGGAACATGATTACCGAAGCCATCAACCTGGTAGCCCTCTCCTTTGCCGAAGGGGTGGTTGGTCACGTCGCTTTATTTCCAGAAAATGCCACGCGGGCAGAGCTGTTAGTGGTCGTGTCACCTCCATTTCAAAATACCGGAATTGGTACCGAGCTCGTTCGGTGCGCGATTCAGGTCGGGCAAGAGCTGGATTTTGAAGAGATCAATCTCACCCTTGATGCCACCAATTACCGTGGCCGACACGTTTTTCGCAAGTGTGGGTTCGATTATACGTCAACGTCCCAAGCGGGCCAGGTGGAGATGGCGGTCGACCTGAAAAGTTATCGCGACACCTTGAGCGTGAATGTTTCTGAGATTATGAATCGGAATGTACTGGCGATTCAGCCGGACCAACCTTGCCGGGAAGCATTGAAGATTTTCTTGGAGCGGCATGTGGGGTCGCTTCCCGTGGTGGACCGCGAACATAAACTCGTGGGGATTATTTCCAAAACAGACCTGCTCTTACCAGGCAGGCTTGAAAAGATTGTTAGCGATGTCTTCACCCGGGATGTCTTGGTGGTTCACGAAAATTGCCCGGTTGATAAAGTCATTCGGATGTTTCAGTCCCGGCGAATTCGGGCGATACCGGTGGTGGATCGGCACCGCCGACTGGTAGGGGTCGTCGGTCGGGAAGACATTTTGAACTATTATGCCCGCTGTCAAAGACCGTCGGTAAGCGGGAAGTAGAATCACATCCGCGGAGGATAGACAGCCGTATTGATATCGCTTATTGGGCCATAGAATTTCCTAACACGTCTACCACTGCCGCCGATTGAAGGCGGATTGTCGCCTACTTAGACTGTGATTGTTACCCACCGCGTTGACGGCCGTGCTTTGTCGCGAATGAGCACACACTCCGGCTATTAAACGCAGGTCTTAACTGGTGAACAAATAAATGTGATGGGGCTGCCGACGTGCCCAGATTCCGTTGACTAACTCTTTTAAGAGGAGGTTCACGCCATGCGTAAAGTACTCGCAGCCGTAGTGGTCTTAACCTGCCTCAACCTAATTTCCTTTAGCTTCGCCGAAAAAGGCTTCGCTCAAGAGCCGGAGCGGCAAGGGCCCCCACGAAACATCGTCCTGATTGGCTGGGATGGGGCGGGCCGCGCAAACATCCACGAATGTCTCGCACGGGGCGAGTTGCCCACTCTTAAACAGCTCAGTGAAGAGGGAGCACTGGTGGAGATTGACATCATTACCGGAGCTACTGATACCAAAGCTGGTTGGACACAAATTCTGACAGGTTACCATCCGGAAGTGACAGGCGTTTTCAGCAACAGCCGTTTCAAGGATGTACCGGAAGGCCTGAGTGTTTTCGAGCGTCTAAAGCAGCACTTTGGGCCGGAGTTTGCCTGTCTAGCAGTGATCGGCAAGTCGGGAAATGTCGGGGAGGTTCGCGCCCCGTTTAAGAGAAAGCTAACGGACCAAGAGGCTGAGGAGATTCTTGCCGCACAAAAGGAAGCACGTCGGGCAAGGCAAAAGGCGCAAGCCGCCGAAGGTCAGAAGCCGGCAGGGCAACCCCGATTACGTCCCCGGCAAATTCAGGGACAAGTCGTTGAGGAAGACGGCGTAAAGTTTCTTGTCTTTGGCGGATCTCCCTATTTTACGATGCATAAAGTGTGCGACGTTTGGGAGTTTGGTCTTGCCCTGGATGAGCGGGTAGGGACGCGGGCTATCGAAGTTTTGGAAAAGTACAAGGATCGCCCCTTCTTTTTCTTCATTCACTTTGCCGAAGTGGATAGTCAAGGGCATAAATACGGAGAGAATTCTGAGCAATACAAGGCGGCATTGATTTCGAACGATACATGGACCGGAAAAATTATCGCAAAACTCAAAGAATTAAGCCTGTATGAGCACACGCTGGTCTATGTCACGGCAGACCATGGATTCAACGAAGGAGCTACCGGGCACAGTTATGCGCCTTATGTCTTTCTGGCTACAAACGATCCGCTGGTGAAACGAGGGGGCATGCGGCAGGATATCGCACCGACCATTCTTGCCCGCTTTGGATTGGATTTGAGCAAATTTGAGCCCACCTTGGACGGCGAGCCGTTGACGCAACCGGCAACAAAGCCCGTACTGAAAGCCCCAGAAGCTCCGCCATCTCAGCGGCGTGCAGCCAGCAGGCCGCAAGGGCAAGGAGGCATTGAGGAGCGGCCACAGCGGCAGGCATCTCGAAGAGCTGATCAGCGTGAGACAGCTCAATCCACGGCTAATTGAGCCTCGAATCCTGTCCCTTCCGGTGCGGAAAACCTTTGGGCAAGCCTAGATAGCAGGCAGAATACTCGGATTGAAAGGCCGCGCACGCCCTGATGCGTCGGTTTTGCTCCCTCAAATTTGCATCTAAAGCCAGCTGTTAATACCGATATGATCGAGGCGATCGACTCCGCATCGACGGATCCCGCATAGATAGAGGGATTTCAACTTGGCAAGCTGCTCACGCGGAGCCGTGTAATGTTGTGTGTAATGTTGATTTTCTCAGGCGGCAGTTACGACCCCAATCGATGAAATCCTCTTTCGGGTTCTACCGCCAAGATTGTGTCGGGAATACAAGTGCCGACCTGCCTCGGAATTGGCTCAGCGTATTTTCGAATCGTAGCGTGCGAAACATAAAAGGCATACCCCCATACCCGTACCGGGTGCATGCCCCAGCAAACGCGGCTGCTAACGAACTTCGCAATAGTACTAGCAGCTACGGGTATTCGTCAGCTAAACGATTTTTCTCGAGCGAAACTCTTGTAAAGGATGGAAATTCCCATGACACAGTCGAACTTGCCCCATCAATTGGGGTGTTGTGGTAAAGGCGCCTGGAGCCTTTTTGCAGTGCTGGCACGATTCGCAAGCCGCGGTCGCAGCTCCTGGTGGAGGACCCACATGATCACGATCGCATACATCACAGGAGTTTTGGCCCTCGGCGGCGCACCCACAGCGAGCGCCGATACCACGCGACCAAACGTGCTTCTGATAATGGCCGACGATTTGAACAACTATTTGGGTTGTTACGGAGATCCCCGGGCCAAAACCCCTCATATCGATCGGCTGGCCGAGAAAGGGGTGCTCTTCGAGCATGCCTACTGCCAGTTCCCCCTTTGTGCGCCAAGCCGCAACTCTATGCTCACAGGGCTATACCCGAATAGCTCCGGGGTCCTCGTCAATGGAGTGGTTTTCCGACAGTTCATCCCTTCGCATATCAGTCTGCCACAGGCGTTTCGGCTTGCCGGTTATCTTCCGGTACGAATCGGAAAGCTCTACCACTATGGGGTTCCTCGCTCAATCGGCACCGATGGCAATGACGACCCCGCCTCTTGGGAGATTGAGATAAATCCTGCAGGTGTGGACCGGTTGGAAGAAGAACCTTTGATTTTCAGCTTAATTCCCGGGCAATTCGGAGGAACTTTGAGCTGGTATGCCTCTCCGAAAAGCGATCGTTATCACACCGACGGAATGATTGCCGACGAGGCAATTTGGATCCTCAGAAGATGTGCACAACGCAAAGAACGGCCGTTTTTCCTGGCTATTGGTTTCTTCCGACCCCATACGCCGTATGTCTCGCCGCAAAGTTATTTCGACCTTTATCCTCCGGAAAGCATGCCGTTAGTGACAGGGATTGAGGAGGATCTCAGCGACTTGCCATGGCCGGCCTTTTCTACCCGCCGCAAACAAGAAATTGAAATGAGTGACGATTTGCGCCGTCAATGTGCCCAAGCTTACTACGCAAGTATCAGTTTTATGGATGCCCAGCTGGGCCGGGTGGTTGCCGCGCTGGAAGAGTTGGGCCTAGCAGATGATACGATTATCGTCCTAACCAGTGATCATGGCTACCATATGGGTGAACACGGACTTTATCAAAAGATGACACTTTTCGAAGAGAGTGCTCGGGTACCGTTGATCATCGTGGCCCCTAATGTTACCCGGGCGGGAACCCGTGTGGCTTCTCCGGTAGGCTTGATCGATTTGTACCCGACGCTAGCCGAGCTTTGCGGCGTAAAAACTCCGGAGAACTTACAGGGCCAAAGCCTGGTTCCCATGCTTAAAGACCCAACGATCAAAGGCCGCGGTTGGGCGCTTTCGCAGGTCACTCGTCGAAGGGGCCAAAAGGCATTTTTCGGCTATAGTATCCGGACGGAGCGCTGGCGATACACAGAGTGGGACGAAGGGGCAGAGGGGCGCGAGCTGTACGATCATTCCAAAGATCCGAAGGAACTCACCAATTTAGCCGCAGATCCCAATTATCAGTCGGTGATTGACGAGCTTTCTGGCCTTCTGCATGACGCCGTGAAGCGAACGTACCCGCCCTCGGGTCAAACACCCCCGTTAAGAGAGGATACGTGGGTACCGAATCTAACCAATCCGTGATGAGGCCCGGGGGGCCTCAAGGTTAACACCATCAAAGTCGAACAGGAGTCATTCGGGAAGAAGATGACGAATTGAAAGTTCGCGGCTAATTCCGCTTATAAAAAACACAGCTTCCCTTTCTTATAAGTCCATTTAAAAAAGTTTTGAAAGTCCATTTAGCTCTGAAAGTCCATCTAAGGAACAAGGTCGGCTTCCACAGACGCGGATCAAACAGTTGTTGGCAGGTATGATCTTATTGGCGGAGGATTAAACGCCCATTTCTTCGGGCGCAAGCCCAACTTCTTGGCAAAGAGGTTACTGTAAGGTCATTAACAGAAGCCGCTTCTTTGCCCCGAGCTGGCAAAAAGCAGCGAATTCGCCTGCCCTCCTTCGCTCTGTAACTTGCCTCATGGATCCTCTCTGCAAATCCTAATGATTTCCTGAGGCTGTCTGGAAACTGAATTGACGTAAATGCTTTATGACTTACTAAATGCTTTATAACTTAATGGTTATGTTTCGCAGGTAAATCCAAAACTGCTAACAACTTCCGCTCGAGTCATCTCAAAGTTGCTCAGAATTGATTCTACGAGAGTTGGCACGCTAATTCCCTCGCGCCGGAGTGGAAAGAAAGCTTTTAAATCCCTGATTAGCAAATCGCTGATCTAAAAAAAGGAACCCGCAGGTCTGCTCGATCCTCGATACGCTTTGAATTCCCGGAAACCCTATTTCGTGATTAATTTCCTGATTATTTAAGGTC
>Ga0209721_1000074_pt1 | contig 94887 bp, 74 predicted proteins | sample TshhotsprinmetaG_FD_184139 | JGI IMG/M metagenome (GOLD analysis project Ga0209721, IMG submission 184139) | Hot spring microbial communities from South Africa to study Microbial Dark Matter (Phase II) - Tshipise hot spring metaG (SPAdes)... | ecosystem: Environmental > Aquatic > Thermal springs...
TGACCTACGGCGACGGATTGGCGGACGTCGATCTGAAGGCGCTGCTCGCCTTTCACCACAGCCACGGCAAGCTGGCGACGGTGACGAGCGCCAGGCCGCCGGCGCGCTTCGGCGCCATTCGGCTCAAGGGGAACCAGGTGGTGCGCTTCGCCGAAAAGCCGCAGGCGGGCGAAGGCTGGATCAACGCCGGTTTTTTCGTGCTCAGCCCCAAGGTGCTTGACTATATCGACGGCGATGAGACGATCTGGGAGCGCGCGCCGCTGGAAAAGCTGGCGCTCGACGGCGAATTGATGGCGTTTCGCCACGAGGGCTTCTGGCAGCCGATGGACACCCTGCGCGAGAAACAATATCTGGAAGAGCTATGGCAGAGCGGCAACGCCCCCTGGAGAGTGAAATCATGAGCAATTTCTGGCGAGATCGACCGGTCTTTGTCACAGGCGCAACGGGGCTGCTCGGCGGATGGCTGGTCAAACGGTTGCTCGAAGCCGGCGCGGATGTCGTCTGCCTGGTGCGCGACTGGGTGCCTCAGTCCGAGCTGGTGCAAGCCCGGCTGATGGAGCGCGTCAAAGTCGTGCGCGGGGATGTGCGCGAGCAGGCGCTGCTGGAACGCGCCCTCGGCGAATACGAGATCGACACCGTCTTCCATCTCGCCGCTCAGACTATCGTCGGCGTCGCCAATCGCAACCCGGTGGCGACCTTCGAGACCAACATTCAGGGCGCGTGGAGTCTGCTGGAGGCCTGTCGCCGCAGCCCGCAAGTGCGTCAGATCGTCGCGGCCTCCTCCGACAAAGCCTACGGCGACCAGGAAGTCCTGCCCTACACCGAGGAGGCTCCGCTGCAAGGCCGCCATCCTTACGACGTCAGCAAGTCTTGCGCCGATCTGATCGCCCATGCATACGCCCACACCTTCGGTCTGCCTGTCGTCATCACGCGCTGCGGCAATTTTTATGGCGGCGGAGATTTAAACTGGAATCGCATTGTGCCGGGAACGATTCGCTCCGTCTTGCGCGGAGAGCGTCCGGTGATTCGTTCGGATGGCAACTATGTTCGCGATTACTTCTACGTCGAGGATGGCGCGGCGGCGTACATGTTGCTGGCCGAACGGCTGGCGGAAAATCCTGCGCTGCGCGGGGAGGCGTTTAACTTTTCCAACGAACTCCAGATCACGGTGCTGGAGCTGGTGGAAAAGATTCTGCGCCGCATGGGATCCTCGTTGACGCCGGAGATTCGCAACGAGGCCAGCAACGAAATTCGCCACCAGTATCTCAGCGCAGAAAAGGCGCGGCGGGTTTTAGGGTGGCGCCCCTTGTTCACGCTGGAAGAGGGATTGGATCGAACCATCGCATGGTATCGGGAGTTTTTTGCCCATGGACAGTCGAGCTGAAACGCTGCGCACGCAAATTCTGGCGCTGGTGGCGGACTATTACGAGGCCGCCTTTGCCCCGAAGCCGTTCATCCCCGGCGAGTCGCCGGTTCCGGTTGCGGGCCGCGTCTTCGACGCCTCTGAGCTCCAACGCCTGGTGGAGGCGAGCCTGGATTTCTGGCTGACGACCGGCCGCTTTGCTGCGCAATTTGAGCGCGAGTTTGCCCGTTTCATGGGCGTGCGCCATGCGATCCTGGTGAATTCAGGCTCCTCTGCAAACCTGCTGGCGCTCAGTTGTCTGACCTCGCCCAAATTAGGCGACCGTGCGCTGCACCCGGGCGACGAGGTGATCACAGTCGCCGCCGGTTTCCCAACGACGGTCAATCCGATCCTGCAGAATCGTTTGACGCCGGTCTTTGTGGACGTCGCGATTCCAACCTACAACATCGATGCATCGCAGCTCGAAGCAGCGCTTTCGGAGCGGACGCGCGCGGTGATGATTGCCCACACCCTGGGCAACCCCTTTGACCTGGATGCCGTGGGGGATTTCGCCCGTCGCCACAACCTCTGGCTCATCGAAGATTGCTGCGACGCCGTGGGAGCGACCTATCGCGGCCAGAAGGTCGGGACTTTCGGCGATCTCGCCACCGTCAGCTTCTACCCGGCGCACCACATCACGATGGGAGAGGGGGGGTGCGTGCTGACGAACCGCAGCAGGCTGAAGACGCTGGTGGAGTCGTTCCGCGACTGGGGGCGAGATTGCTGGTGCGAACCGGGCAAGGACAACACCTGCGGCAAGCGCTTCGATTGGCGGCTCGGCGAGCTGCCGCACGGCTACGACCACAAGTACATCTATTCGCACATCGGCTACAATCTCAAGGCCACCGACATGCAGGCGGCGGTCGGCGTGGCGCAACTGGCCAAATTGCCGTCCTTCATCGCGGCGAGGCGACGGAATTTCGACCTGCTCCGCCAGGGGCTGAGCGACTTGCAGGAACATCTGATCTTGCCGGAGGCGACGCCCTTCTCCGAGCCGAGCTGGTTCGGTTTTCCGATCACCGTGGCGGAAGGCGCCCCGTTTACGCGCAACGAGCTGGTGCGCTTCCTGGAGCAACGCAAGATCGCAACGCGGCTGTTGTTCGGCGGCAATCTCGTGCGCCAGCCGGCGTATCGCAACCAGCCCTATCGCATCGTCGGCGCATTGACGAACACCGACCGCATCATGAACAATACCTTTTGGGTGGGGGTCTACCCCGGGCTCAACGAAACGATGCTGAGCTTCATCGTCGATTCGATCCGTCTTTTCGTGAACCACGCGCGGCAAGGCAGCGGGATGTAGGCGGGAGAGGGGGAGAGGGGGAGAGCAAGAGAGGGGGAGAGCAAGAGAGGGGGAGAGCAAGAGAGCGGGAGAGCGGGAGAGGGGGAGAGCAAGAGAGCGGGAGAGCAAGAGAGCGGGAGAGGGGGAGAGCGGGAGATGGCCACCGTTGTGGTGAGCGGCGCTTCCGGTTTTTTGGGGAGCCATTTGACGCGGCATTTTGCTAAGGAAGGGCGCTGTGTGATTGCGCTTGTGCGCGCACAAAGCGCTCTGCACAGATTGGCTGACGTTCTCGACGTCGTTCGACTGCAATGCGTCGATGCAGGGAACATCGAAGACGCACTGCTCGCACAGCAGCCCATCGACGCAGTGATTCATGCGGCGACCGACTACGGCCGCGGAGGCGGCTCCCTTGCCAGGTTGGTGGAGACGAACATAGCGTGGTCGCTGCGCCTGGCCGAGGCCGCCGTCAAGGCGCAGGCGGCCTGCTTTCTGAACGCAGGCACGGCGCTGCCCCCGACCGTGAATCCCTACGCGCTCAGCAAGCATCAATTTTCGCAATGGCTGAAATTGTTGGCGGATGGCGCGGAGACCTGTTTTGTCGATGTGGCGTTGGAGACGATGTACGGCGAAGACGATGACCCGGCCCAGTTTATTGCCTCCGTCATCCTCGGCTGCCTGCGCAACGCGGAGCGCCTCGCCCTGACGACCGGGGAGCAGAAGCGAGATTTTGTCTACATTCAAGATGTGGTTGCAGCGTTCGCCCGGCTGGTGGAATTTCACATCGGCGAACAAAGGAAACGGCGCTCGGGCGGATACGCAGCGTATTCGGTGGGGAGCGGCGTCGCCGTCAGCGTGCGCCAAGTGGTGGAGAAGATTCATGCGCTCACCGGCTCTCGCACCGTGTTGGATTTCGGCGCAAGGCCGCACCGCGCGCATGAGGTGATGTTTTCACAGGCCGATCTTTCGGCGATGCGTAAGTTGAACTGGTCGCCTCAGTACGATCTCCAGGAAGGGCTGAGGCGCACCATCGCCTGGTGGAGAACGCACGGGGAGGAGCGATTGCGATGCGCTGGCTGATCACCGGAGGATGCGGCTTTCTCGGCGCCAACGTCGCCGATTGCTGTCTGGCGCGCGGGGAGGAGGTCGTTGTCTTCGACAACCTGAGCCGGGTGGGAAGCCGTCAAAACCTGGAGTGGCTGCGCATGCGTCATGGGCAGGATTGGCGCATGGTGCAAGAGGACATTCGCAACGCGGACGCCGTCGCCCGCCTGGTCGCCGAGCTCAGGCCGGACGTCATCGTTCACCTGGCCGGTCAGGTGGCGATGACCACCAGCCTTGCCCATCCCAGGCTTGATTTTGAAACCAACGCCCTGGGCTCCCTAAATGTGTTGGAGGCCGTCCGCCTCCACTCCGGCGAATCGATCGTGCTCTATTCGTCAACCAATAAAGTCTACGGCGATCTGGAGTGGGTGCGCTATATCGAGACGCCCACGCGCTATGTGGCGCCCGATTTTCCCGACGGCTTCAACGAGAGCATTCCGCTCAGTTTTGAGTCCCCCTACGGATGCTCCAAAGGCTGCGCAGACCAATACATGCTGGATTACGCGCGCATGTTTGGCGTCCGCACCGTCGTCTTTCGTCATTCCTCGATGTACGGGGGGCGGCAATACGCCACGTATGATCAGGGGTGGGTGGGCTGGTTCTGCATGCAGGCGCTTCAGGCTGCCCGCAAGCCGGGTGAACACACCTTCACGATCTCGGGAAACGGCAAGCAAGTTCGCGATGTGCTCCACGTCGATGACCTGGTGCGGCTTTATCTGGATTGCGCCGTGGCCCACATCGACCGGGCGGCGGGGCAGGTCTTCAACATCGGCGGCGGCATGGCGCAGAGCCTTTCGATTTTGGAATTGCTGAGCCATCTGGAGCAGATGCTGAACGTTGCATTGGAGCCTCAGCGCCTTCCTCCACGCGCCAGCGACCAGAAGGTCTTCGTGGCCGACATCGCCAAAGCGCGGCGGGCGTTGGGGTGGGAGCCGCGCGTCCGCGCGCAGGAAGGCATCGCCGCCATGTTGCAATGGTTGCAGAGCGAGGGAATGCGATGAACCGGCCGCGACTCACCATCGCCATCCCGACGTACAATCGGGCGCAGAAACTGGACAGACAGCTTGCCTGGACGATCAACGCCATCGCCGGGCGGTGGGATGAGGTGGAGCTGGTGGTCTCTGACAACGCCTCGCTCGACGCAACGCCCCAAATTTGTGAACAATGGCGGTCGGCGAGCGATGGACGCCTGCGGGTGGTGCGTCAGCCCAACAACCTTGGCCTGATCCGCAACGTGTTGTCGTGCATCGAGCAGGCGCAGGGGAGATATGTCTGGGTCGTCGGCGATGACGACGTCATCTTCGACGGTGCGCTCGATTGGATCCTGGCGCAGCTTTCCACCCACGACGCAGACGCTCTTTCCTTCCTTCATTTGAACGTCCGCACGCAGAACGGCTACGAGGGCGCAATCCTTCAGGAGCGCATCTATCCGTTCCGTGAAGATAAAGAGACCTGTCCCGGCGGCGCGCTCTTTGAAGAATGTGTGGAGATAGACGAAAACTGGATGCTGCTCATTACAGCCAACATCTACGCCACCCCCGTCGCCAGAGCCGCCATCCAACGCTGGCCAGGAATGACGAAGAATTTCGCCTTTCCTTTGTTTCTCTCCGGCTATGCAGCCGCTCAAGGAGCCATGATCGTGCGCGCCGAACCTTCCATCCTGTATCCTCATCATACGGGATCGCATTTACGCACCTGGTTGAAGACTCTTTACCACGACATTCCAGAGGCCTACATCCGGCTTTTGCAAGAAGGGCATCGGCCGGAGTTTATTCGCAGACGCATTCTCTCGAGAGCGTCTTTTCTGGTGTTTATGATGCGTTTTCCATTATCTTTTTTGCGATCGCTGCAATTTTATTTTGCGGCCAACCGCCTGAAGTAAACCAATGCCCGCATGCGCCTGCTCTTTTTGAACCACAACTACCGCAACGTTGGCACTTATTACCGCGCGATGCCGATGGCGGAGCGATTAGCGCGGCGCGGCCACGAGGTGACGCTGCTGACCGTCTCTCCCACCCATCGCTGGCGCGCCGTCTGGTCGGAAGTCAACGGCGTGCGCCTCGGCGAGCTACCGAACCTGGCGCAAAACAACAGCGGGGAAGGCTATGGGCCGCTCGACAACCTTTCCAGGCTGTGGCATGCTTGGCGGCATGCATACGACATCGTTCACATGTTCGACCATAAGCCGAACGCCTCCTTCGCCGGGCTGCCGGCGCGCTGGCGCGGGGCCAAACTCATCGCCGACTGGGCCGACTGGTGGGGCGGGCCCGGCGGCATCAACGACGTGCCCAAGCGCCGCTTCCCCGTCGTCGGCAAATTTGAGGCGTGGTGGGAAGTGGAGCAGAAACGCTGGGCGGACGGCGTCGTGACGATCAGCACGGTGTTGCAGCAGCGGGCGCTGGAGGTCGGCTGCCCGGCGGAGCGCGTCGTCTACATTCCCACCGGCGCAGCGACCGATCGCATTGCGCCTACGCCGGTGGAAGTCGCCCGCCGACAGGTCAACGCCCCACCCGCCCGCGCCATCCTTGGCTTCATCGGCTTCGGGCAGGGGGATTTGGCGATTGTGATGGAGGCGCTGCGCCAGTTGCCGGACGTCTGGCTGATGGTGATCGGCCCGGAGTATCCGCACATCCGCGCCCTGGCCGAACAATACGGCGTCGCCGAGCGTCTCTGGCAGACGGGGCGCAAGCTCGGCGCAGAGGTGAGCCCCTATCTCGCCTGTGCGGACGTAATGGTGATGCCCATGATGGACACCGCCGCCAACCGCGGTCGGCTGCCTAACAAGATGCTCGATTATCTGGCCGCCGGCAGGCCGATTGTCGCCAGCCCGGTGGGGGATGTGAAGACGATCGTGGAGCAGTTCGGCGTGGGGCTGCTTGCAGCCAACGAGGAATTTGCGAACGCCATCGAGCGCCTCCTGAAGGACGAACGGCTGCGCAGCGACATGGGAAGCGCGGCGCGCCGCGCCGCCGAAACTGCGTTCGACTGGGAGCATTTGATCGACCGGCTGGAGGCGTTCTATCAACGGGTCATCCGGTAGGCGCTGCTCGTATCGCTGCGCTTGCGGAAATGCCGAGGATGTGCGACTCAATAGAATTTGACAAGGGATCAACGATGAAAACGCTGCTCGTCACAGGCTCCTGCGGCCTCATCGGCTCTGAAGTGGTCGCGTATTTCGATGAACAGGGCTGGCAAGTCGTCGGCGTGGACAACAACATGCGCCGCGATTTTTTTGGCGAACTCGGCGACACCTCCTGGAATAAATACCGTCTGCTGGCCACTTGCCGCGCCTACCGTCACGTCGATCTCGACATTCGCGATCGCGCAGGCGTCCTGGCGCTGTTGGAGGCGGTCAAGCCCGATCTGATCGTCCACACGGCGGCGCAGCCCAGCCACGATCTGGCCGCCAGCCGCCCGTTCGACGACTTTGACGTCAACGCCGTCGGCACCATGAACCTGCTCGAAGCGACGCGACGACATGCGCCCGAGGCGGTCTTCGTCCATCTCTCCACGAACAAAGTTTACGGCGATCGCCCCAACACGATTCCGCTGGTCGAGCTGCCCACGCGCTGGGAGTACGCCGACCCAGCCTACGCCAACGGCATCCCGGAAACGATGAGCATCGACCAAAGCCAGCACTCCCTTTTCGGCGCCTCCAAGGTGGCGGCGGACGTCATGGTGCAGGAGTACGGGCGCTACTTCGGCATGAAAACCTGCTGTCTGCGCGGGGGATGCCTGACAGGGCCCAATCATTCAGGCGTCCAATTGCACGGCTTTTTGAGCTATCTCGTGCGCTGCAACCTGGAGCAGCGCGAATACACCATCTTCGGCTATCTCGGCAAGCAGGTGCGCGACAACATTCACTCCTACGACGTGGCGCGCTGCATCGATTTCTTCTACGCCAATCCCCAGCCCGGAGCCGTCTTCAATCTGGGCGGCGGACGCGCCAATTCCATCTCGATTTTGGAGGCGTTCGACGCCGTGTCTCAGTTGACCGGCATTCCCATGCGCTATCGATACGTCGACCAGCCGCGCAAGGGCGATCATATTTGCTACATCTCCGATCTGTCGCACATGCGACGACAACTTCCCGGCTGGGACATCACGCGCTCGCTGAGCAATATTTTCGATGAACTGGTCGCCAGTTGGAGAGAGCGCCTGAAGCAGTGAACCCTCCCATGCGCGTCGCACTCGGCTATCGCTGGTTTCCCACCGCCGCCGGCTATCACCTCGAACGCGCGCTGATTGCGCTCGGCGTTGACGTCCGCTTCGTCGGCGTCAGCGAGCACGGCCGCGCCGGCTGCGGGGAGACCACCTCTCTCCTCCGCGTGCTCGAGGCGATGGACGAGCCGCCGGATTTCTTCCTCTGGATCGATCCCGCCGGCCGTTATTTCCCGCTCGACCTGGAAGCCTCGCCCATCCCAACGGCGTGCTACCTGATCGACGTCCACCTGGGGAGCTGGCGCTTTGAGGCCGCCCGCTTCTTCGACGTCGTCTTTGTGGCCCAGAAGGAGTACGTCGAGCCGTTGCAGGCGCACGTCGGCCACAGCCAGGTGCACTGGCTGCCGCTGGCCGCTGCGGACGACGTTCACTTCGACCACGGCGTGGAGCGCATCTACGAGGTGGGCTTCGTCGGCAACCTGGCGCGCGCCCATGCAAAGACGCCGCGGCGAAGACGGCTGCACCTCCTCAACGAACGCTTCACGATGAACGACTGGTCTCGCCCCTACGCGCCGGCGGAAGTGGGCGAAATCTACAGCCGCTCCAAAATCGTCTTCAACACCAGCATTGCGGGCGACGTCACGATGCGCATCTTTGAAGGAGCCGCCTGCGGCGCCCTGGTTTTGACCGACGCCATTCGCAACGGACTCGATGAGCTCTATCGCCCCGGCGAAGAGATCGCGATCTTTACAGACGATGACGATCTGCTGGAGAAGGTGCGCTACTATCTGACCCATGAAGAGGAGCGAGCGGCCGTCGCCCGCGCAGGCCAGGCGCGCACGCTGGCAGAGCACACCTACCGCCATCGCGCGCAACGGCTTCTGGAGATCATGCGTGCGCCGGATTTGCATCGAAGCGCGCCCATGCGCATGGCGTCGATGGCGGAACGCAACGCCGCGCGGCGCAAAATCTACACGCATCTCCACATGCTCGACGCCATCTTCGACCTGGAAAAAGCCGCCGACGCGCCTCCGCTGCTGCGGCTGTGGCGCGCGCTCCCTTGTCTGGCGCGGAGGACGCTGCGATGAAAGTCCTCTTAATTGCCCGCTATCGCGACGCCACCATGCAGCGGAAGGTCGAGCATCTGGCGCAGGCGCAGGACGTCGAGCTTTGTCACATCTTGCCGGCGCGCTGGCGCGACGACCTGTTGGACGTGCGACAGGTCAGCGCCCAGGGCCGCTACACGCAGATCGCAACGCCGATGGTCGGCAAACCCTCCGACCCTCATCGCGCCTTCTATCGCACGCTGACCTTTCATCTGCCCCGCTTTCGGCCCGACATCATCCACGCCGAAGAGGAGCCGGACAGCCTGAGCGCCCTGCAGATCGCCTGGGCGCGACGCCTCTGGGCGCCCAGGGCGCGGCTTCTGCTGCACACCTGGCAAAACCTCGACCGCCCGAAATCGGCCGGCGTGCGATGGGTGATGCAACAGACGCTGCGCGCGGCCGACCTCATCTTCTGCGCCAACCGCGAGGCGGTTGCGCTGCTGCGGCGCTACGGCTTCACGGGCGAGACGCCGGTGCTCCCGGCCATCGGCGTCGATACGGAGACCTTTCGCCCTTGCACAGAGGATCGCCTTGAGGCTCCGAGGACGGGTGAGCGGCCAACATACGTCATCGGCTATGTCGGGCGGCTCGTTCCCGAAAAAGGCGTTGACGTGTTGCTGCGCGCCGTCGCCGCCTTGCGTAGCAGCGACCTGGAGCGCGCTGTGCGCCTTCAACTGATCGGAGACGGCCCTTTGCGCGAGGCATTGCAGGCGCTTGCGACGCAACTCGCCATTGACGATCGGGTGGGGTTTCTGGGGCCGCAGACGCCCGCCCAGATCGCCGACATGTTGCGCCGCTTCGACGTCGTCGTCTTGCCGAGCCGCACGACGCCGGTCTGGAAGGAGCAGCTTGGCCGCGCGCTGCTGGAGGCGATGGCCTGCGGCGTTCCCGTGGTCGGCTCCGACTCCGGCGCCATTCCGGAGGTGGTCGGCGACGCAGGGCTGATCGTCCCGGAGGGCGACGCCCCTGCGTTGGCGGCCGCACTTGCACGGCTGCTCGCATCGCCCGAACTGCGCCGGGAGTTGGGTCGCCGCGGCCGCGCGCGCGCCGAGGCGCGCTATAGTCAACGTCATCTCGCCGAACAAACGCTGGCCGTCTATCGTAGGGTGCTGACCTGATCATGGCATCGCCGTCGGTTTCCGTCATCGTGTTGAGCTATAACACGCGCGATTTGACGCTGACCTGCCTGGAGCATTTCGCTCCGCAGGCGTTGGCGACCGGCTGGGAAGTGATTGTGGTGGACAACGGCTCTCAGGATGGGACGGTTTCGGCGGTCAATCGGAAGTTTCCCCAGGTGAAGGTCGTGCGCAGCGAAGAGAACCGAGGCTTCGCCGCCGGCGTCAATCTTGGGCTGGCGCAGGCGCAGGGAGAGGCGATTCTTTTGATGAACAGCGACGTGCTGGCGTCGTTTGCCGCCCTGTCGGCGCTGCCCGCCTTTCTCGATGCGCACCCGCAAGTTGGCGCGCTCTCTCCCCGGCTCTGCACGCGCGAGGGAGCGCCTCAGGCGTTTGCGTATGGCAGCGATCCGACGTTAGGCTATTTGCTCCGGCGCGGCTTGCATCGCCTGCTGGGCCGCGGCCCTCTCCATGACTGGGCAATCGAGACGCCGATCGAGGTGGATTGGGTCTCCGGCGCATGTCTGTGCGTGCGACGTGAAACGCTCGAACAGGTCGGCTTGCTCGATGAGCGTTTTTTCCTCTATTTCGAGGACAACGATTGGTGTCTGCGCATGCGCCAGGCGGGGTGGAAAGTGATGTACGTTCCGACGGTCGCCGTCGTCCATCTCGGCGGACGCAGCGAGCCGGAGCGACGCGCGGCCGGTCGCCACTACCGGGAGAGCCTGCGCTATTTCTACCAAAAACATTACGCCCCGCCTGCGACCTGGCTGTTATCCGCTGCATTGGGGGTGTACGACGTTCTGCTGCGCTTGCGCCAGCGCGCATAACAATCGAGGCTTCCCTCCGCACCTGTGTAGAGGCTCCCTCGTCGCTGTTCGCAGGTTGAAGTTGCGTCCATTGTTTCCAGATGCATCGCCGTGATGGAGATCACAGCGATGTAGGCAACTTCAACACAGGCATCCGCAACAACTGATGATATGCAATGGATCGCAACATGGTTTTTCGAGAGTTCCAGGCGAAATGAGCGCACTTTGACCGAGGGAGACTGTATCATGAGAAATTGGCTTTTTCTGAAAGTTTTCGCAATTGTGCTTTTGACTTCGACGATGACGATCCATGCGCCGGCTCGTCCGGCGCGCGCCGCAGCGTTCGTGGTCAACACGCTGAACGATGTATTTGATGGAGATTGCAACGCTGCGCATTGCTCGTTGCGCGAGGCCCTCTCCGCCGCCAACGCTGCACCCACCGATGACCTCATCACCTTCAGCGTGAGCGGGACAATTGCGCCTGTCGGCGTCCTGCCGGCGATCCTGAATGCGAGCAGTGCAGGCGCACTGAGCATCGACGGCGGCGGGAACATCACCATCAGCGGTGAAAACAGTGGACGGGTGTTCTGGGTGAACAGCGGCGGGAACCTCACCCTGCAGAATCTGACGATTGCGAACGGAGTCACAGGAGGGGATGGCGGCGGCGTTGCGAATTTCGGCGCGCTGACGGTGAACACGGTTACGTTCTCGAACAATCGCGCCGCGGGCGGCGGCGGCGTCGCCAACTTCAACGGCGCCACGCTCAACGTCGTCAACAGCATCTTCTCGAGGAATGCCGCGGTCAACGGCGGGGGTGGACTGGCGAACTACGCCGGCGGCGTAGCGACGGTGGAAGGCAGCGCCTTTTTAGAAAACGGTTCGGATAACGACGGCGGCGGTTTATGGAACGCCGGATCGCTGACGGTGAATACAAGCCTCATCTCCGCCAATACAGCCAATAACGGCGCCGGCATTGCCAACTTCGGCGCGTTGTCGGTGAGAGATACGCCGATCACCCGCAATCTCACATCCATTATCGGCAAGGGCGGGGCCATTTACAACGATGGCGCAGCGACGCTCCTCGGGAACATCATCGATGCGAATCAAGCGAGATTTGGGGGCGGCGTTTACGCCTTCGGCAGCGGCAATGTGCTGATTCTCAAAAGCGCTTTCACGGCGAACCGTGCGGATATGAACGGCGGCGGCGTTTACAATACGGATTCAAGCGATGTCATGATAGGAAACAGCACCTTCGCCAACAACGAGGCCGGATTCACCGGGGGAGGCGTCGTCAACAATGCCACACTCACCGTCGTCAACAGCACACTGGCGGGCAACAGCGCCCCCAACGGCGGCGGCCTCAACGCCGGCGGCGCCACGCTCCAGAACACCCTCATCGCCAACAGCCTGAGCGGCGGCGACTGCCTGGGCGCCCTGAGCGGCGCAAGCTACAACAATCTCATCGGTGACGTCGGGGCCGCCTGCGGTCTGACAAACGGCGTCAACGGCAATCTCATCGGACAGGCCCCCAATCTCGGCGCGTTGACCGGCGCGCCGGCCTACTTTCCGCTCAACGCCGGCAGCCCGGCGATCGACCAAGGCGATAACATCGCCTGCGCCCTTGCGCCGGTGAACAACGAGTCGCTGAACGGGGTGACGCGCCCCGTCGACGGCGACGGCGACGCCTCCGCCGTCTGCGACATCGGCGCCTACGAAGCGCCGGACGCCACGCCGCCCACCATCGTCTCCATCACCCGCGCCGACCCCAGCCCGACCAACGCCGCCAGCGTGAACTTTCTCGTCACTTTCTCCGAAGAGGTGACCGGCGTCGATGCAGGCGACTTCCGCCTGACCACCACCGGCTCCATCGCCGGAGTGAGCGTAACCGGCGTCAGCGGCGCAGGCGCAACGCGCACGGTCACCGTCGGCACCGGAGCGGGCAACGGCGCGATTCGACTCGACGCACCCAGCGATGCAACGATCTTCGACTCGGTGGGCAACCCTCTGGGCGGGCTCCCCTTCACAAGTGGAGAAGTTTACACCGTGAACAAGACGTCCAAACTTTTCTTGCCCTTGATCGGGCGCTCATTCTGATCTATAACTCGAAGGGGCTTTGCATAATCTTCTGAGAACATAATCTTCCGAGAACATAATCTTCCGAGAAGTTGTAAGGACTTTGACAAATCTAAGTTCAGGTGATGCTTTTATGCGACGCATTGAACTGTTCGGGGCGCTGCGCGTGAGCGAAGAGGAACGCATTTTTAAGGTGAAAGGCGGTCGCGCCGTGAGCTTGCTTGCGTATCTTGCGTTACATTCGCACGCGCGCCACGGACGCGAAGCGCTCGCCGAAATACTGTCGCCCGACGCAGCGCCTGAACGCGTGCGGCGCAACCTTTCCGACGCGCTCTACCGTCTGCGCTGCGCGCTTGGCGCAGGCTGGCTCGACGTGGAAGGGGAAACCGTCGCCCTGCGCGTCGGCTCCGATCTGTGGGTGGATGTGTGGGAGTTCGAGCGGCTGGCCGCGCGCACGGACCTGGCCGCGCTGGAGGCTGCGGCTGCGCTATACAAGGGCGACCTCCTGCCCGAAATCTACGACGACTGGATCCTGCTTCCTCGCCTCTCGCTGCAAGACAGGTATCTGTCCATCCTCGAAACGTTGATGACGCGCTATGAGGCTCAAAACGAACTGCCACGCGCGCTATCCTATGCACGGCAATTGATTGCGGCGGACCCGCTGCGCGAATCGGGGCACCAGAGCTATTTGCGCCTGCTGGGACGGCTCAAACGTCGCGCCCAGGCTCTGGTCCATTACGAGTACGTGCGTCAGCTCTTCCGGGCGCAGCTCGGCGTCGAGCCGCTGGCCGAGACGCAAGCGCTGGCGGAGGCGATTCGCCGCGAGGCTGAGAGTGCGCCTGCTGCGCCGCCCGTCAGCGAACGGACTCGCTTTGTCGGCAGAACGGTCGAGCGCAGCCTCGGCGTAGAGCGCATCGAGCAGGCCCTGGCCGGGCAAGGCGGGCTGTTGGGCATCGAAGGAGAAGCCGGCATCGGCAAGAGCCGTCTGCTGCGTGAGCTGGCGACGAGCGCGCAGTGGCGCGGCGCAGCCGCCGCCTACGCTGCGGCAAGCGAATATCCCGGCGCGTCGCCCTTTTCTCCTCTCGCCGATGCATTGCGGTCGCTTCTGCGCAGTGGCCGCGCCTCTCATCTGGAAACCCTCCTGCCGCCCGAGACGCTGGCCGCGCTGGCGCCCCTCTATGAACCGTGGCGCGCAACGGCAACCCTCTCCGAGCTCCCGCCGACGCAAGCGCGGCGGCGTTTTCACGACAGTTTTGTCGCCCTGATGCAGGCCCTGGCGCGTCTGGCGCCGCTCGTCTTGCTGCTCGACGACCTGCACTGGGCCGACGCAGCGCTGTGGGACCTGCTGGATGCGCTGGCGCCCCGCGTGAGCGCATCGCCTCTCCTGCTGCTCCTGGCCTATCGGCGGCCCGAGGTCGAACGCAATCCGGGCTGGGAGACGCTGCGGCGGTGGGAGCGCACAGGCCACTTTCAGACGATTGCGCTGAAACCCCTCGACGTGCAAGAGGTGGCGCAGCTGCTCCCCAAAGCCGAACGGTCGGATGCCGCGCGCGTGACCGCGTTGACCGGCGGCAATCCGTTCTACGTCACCGAATACCTGAACCGTGAGGGGGACGCGGCGGGCCAGGATCCCATCAGGACGCGCCTGGGCGCCCTGTCTGCGTCGGCGCGCGCTGCGCTGGAGGCGGCGGCTGTGCTGGGCGAACAGGCGCCCTTCCGGCTCTGGAGCATGGTCGCCGGCGAATCGCCCCTCGCCCTGGCGGCGGCTGGCGAGGAATTGACCAACCGCATCTTTGTCCAGCCCACCGACGCAGGGTGCGCCTTCGTGCACGATGTGATACGCGCGGCCGTGTACGACGCCACCGAACCCGAGCGGCGGCGCCTGTTGCATGCGCGCGGCGCCGATGCGCTGGCTGCGCTCGATCCAGAAAACTGGCGCGCTCGCGCCTTTCATCTGGAGCGCGGCGGCCGCGCGACCGAAGCGGCCGAGGCGTATCGCCAGGCCGGCGCGCAGGCGTCTGCCCAGTTCGCGTTTCGAGAGGCGCAGGTCGCCCTTGCCCGCGCGCTGGCGCTGCAGCCGAACACACCGAGTGTAGAGCGGGTTGAGACAGCCCTCGCCTTTGCCCAGGCATGCGACGTCCTGGGCGAGCGCGAGCGCGGGCAGGCTGCGCTGGAGGAGGCGCTGCGCGGGGCGCGCGCCTTGCAACACGAGTCGCTGACCTTGCAGGCGCTGCTGGCCTCGGGACGCCTGGCCGCGCGCATGGGGCGCATGGCCGAAGCTGGCGCCTGGCTCGATGAGGCGATGGCGCTGGCGCAGCGTTCCGGCGACGCGCGCCAGGAGTTCGAAGCCGTGTTCTGGCGCGGCGACCTGGCTGCACGGCGCGGCAACCTGGCCGCAGCGAAAGCGGCGTACGCGCGCGCTCTGGAAGTCGCCCAGCGCGCATCGCACCTGCCGGGACAGGGACGTGCGTTGCGCGGCCTGGGGAACGTGGCGCGTATGATGGGCGAGCCGGAGCAGGCCATCCCCCTGCTGGAGCAGGCCGTCGCGCTCCAGCGTCGCACCGGCGACCGCTACGCCGAGTCGGTGACGCTGACCAACGTGCTGGCCGCCCTCTACGATCTGGGTGCGTGGGACCGGCTCCTGACGCTGACCGCCGACGCGCTGGCGTTGGCCGAATCGCTCGGCGACCGGCTCGTGGCGGCCATCGAGCGCCACATGCAGGGGTTGGCCGCGTACGCGCTGGGCGATTGGGATACGGCGCGGGCGGTGCTGCCGCGCGTCATCGAAGAGTGCGAGGCCGCGGGCGACCGCCGCACCGCAGGCCTGGCGATGAACGTGCTGGGCCTGGTGGAAGGAGACGCCGGAAACCCGGCGCAAGCCCGCGCATGGTGTGAGCGTGCGCTCGACCGGGCATTGGCGATCGAGGCGGCGACCGAGGCGGCGTATGCGCGACATGACCTGGGCGTCCTGTTGCTGACGCTGGATGAACCCGCCGCGGCGTGCGAGGCGCTCGAAGCCGCGCGCGCCACCTGGCAAGCCCAAGGAAACGAGCTGTTGCGCCTGAAAACGGAGGCGTATCTGGGGCTGGCGCTGCTGGCGTTGGGCGAACGGGAGCGCAGCCGGGAGCTGGCGGACGCGGGGCTGGCCGCCCTGCGCCAGGCGCCCCCGCGCGGAGAACAGCCGCAGGCCTGGCTGTGGGCGCTCCACCGGCTGTTGAGCGAATTGGGTCGTCCTACCGATGCGGAGGACGCGCTGGCCGCAGCGTATCGGGAGGTGCAGCGTCAGGGTTGGCCATCGCCGACCCGGCCATGCGCCGGAACTTCTTCGAGCGCGTGCCCCTGAATCGCGCCATCCTGGCCGCGCACGACGCATTGGTGCCGACGCTGCGCCGCATGACCGTGGCCCTCGCCCGCCGCGATGCGCCCTTTGGCCGCGCGCTGACCGAGGCCGAGCGCGTAACGATCCAATGGACGCTGCACGCGCCCGAAGACGACGCCATCCGCAGCAAGACCGTGCGGCGGCGACATCGCCTGCGACGGCTCCTGGCCGAGGCCGAAGCGCAGAACGCCGCGCCCACCGACGACGACCTGGCTCGCGCCCTGGGCGTCAGCCGCTACACCATCCTGCGCGACATGGCGGCGTTGGCGCAGAGCGGACACCTCCTACGCACGCGACGGCGCAAGACTACGTAGGGACAGCCTCTGGGCTTCCCGCTTTTGTCACAATAGTTTCGCTTCCTTCTCGCCCTTCTCCCCCTTTTCTGCCTTTGATTTTGCCACAATAGTATCTTGTTCCACGCACCCTCATGAGAAGGCAACGAAAGCGATGGGTTACCATCGCCTGCGATGCGTGAGAAGACATTCACTTTCGTTCTCAAGGTGCGCTTGCTCCTGCCAGACCAGCCTTCAGAAGGCGAGGTGCTTTTGCGCGGGGCGGTGCAGCCGGTCGGTCCGGACGAGGTGCGCTACTTTGAATCTTGGGAAGGCTTGATCGCCATCCTCCGGGAAAAGGTTGCGGCGGCCAGGTCGGATAGTCAAGCATCGTGACCATTGGGAGGTTCAACCATGAAAAACCGAATCCTCCGTCTTCTCGTTGCCCTGTCTATGATTTCGTTGTTCCTTGCGGAGCCGAACAGGCCGCCTGCGTATGCGGCCGGTTATGTTGTTGACACGCTCGATGACACCGTCGCCGGCGACGGGTTCTGCTCGCTGCGCGAAGCCATTCATGAGGCAAACAACGGGGGCGACACCGATTGTCCTGGCTCCCCCAGCCACGCCGACGACATCATCACCTTCAGCGTGAGCGGGACGATCGCGCTCAGCTCCACCCTGCCGGCCATTGCCGGCGCGGTGGGCAAATTGACCATTGATGGCGGCGGGGACGTCACCATCAGCGGCGACACCAACAGCGACAACGCCGGCGATGTACGGGTGATGGTCGTGAACAGCGGCGCCGACCTCGTCCTGCAAGGCGTGACCATCACCTTGGGATATGATGGCGGCTATGGCGGCGGCGTTTACATTCACTCCGACGGCGCGCTGACGGTGAACGGCAGTATCTTCTCTTTCAACAGAGCAGACAATTATGGCGGCGGCGTTTACATTTCGCCTGGCGGCGCGCTGACGGTGAACGACAGCACCTTCTCCAATAACATAGGACTGTTCTATGGCGCTGGGGCTGGCATCTACAACCATGGCGGTGCGCTGACGGTCACGAACAGCATCTTCTCTAAAAACAGCGCAGCCCGCGAAGGCGGCGGCATCGTCAACTTCGCCAGCGGTGCGCTGACGGTGACCGGCAGCACCTTCTCCGAGAACAGCGCCGGCGCTTTCTCCAGCGGCGGCGCCATCCTCAGCAACTCGGCCTATGGCGTCAATGCGGTGATGATCACCAGCAGCACCTTCATCAGCAACAGCGCGCCCTATGCCTCCGGCGGAGGCATTGCCATCATCAATAGCGGCACGCTGACGGTGAGCAACAGCACCTTCTCCGGCAATAGCGCAATATCCGGCGGCGGCATCTATCACTACGAAAGCGCGGTAAATTTGACCGGGAGCACCTTCTCTGGAAACAGCGCAGATTCCGGCGGCGCCATCCGCAACGATGCCGGCACGCTGACGGTGACGCGCAGCACCTTTTCTGACAACAGCGCAAACTCCGGCGGCGGCATCGTCAGCGGCGGCGCGCTGACGGTGGTCAACAGCACCTTCTCCGGCAACAGCGCAACCTGGGCTGGAGGAAGTGGCGGCGGCATCCAGAACAGCGGCGTGATGCTTGTGCTCAACAGCACTTTCTCCGGCAACAGTGCACTCGCCGCAGGTGGCGGCGCCGGAATCGCCACCAGTTCCGGCGGGACGCTCAAAAACACCATCATTGCCAACAGCACGAACGGTGGCGACTGCGTCGGCGGCTTGAGCGGCGATAAAAACCTCATCGAAGACAGCGCGTACGCCTGCGGTCTGACCAACGGCGTAAACGGCAACATCGTCGGCGTGGACCCCAACCTGGGCGACCTGACCGGCTCGCCGGGCTATTTCCCGCTCAACCCAGGCAGCCCGGCCATTGACGCCGGCGACAACGCCACCTGCGCCGCCGCGCCGGTGAACAACGAGTCGCAGAACGGCGTGACGCGCCCGGTGAACGGCGATGGCGACGATTCGGTCATCTGCGACATCGGCGCGCACGAAGCGCCGGCCGCTTCGCCCCCCACACCGACGGCAACCGCAACGCCCACGCACACGCCGACGGTGACGCCACCTGTCCCATCAGGCGGGGACAGTTCTACTTTTCTGCCCGTTATTCTGAGGTGAATCCGAACGCTCGTCGCTAAAGAGAAGCACAGGAGGGTTTGTCTGAATGGATGTTCGGAGGTTTAACAATGAAAACTTCAACCTCTCGTTTTTTATCCGTCCTGCTCCTGATTTTATCCTTTTTCGTGAAGCTAGAGGCAATGCCCGTAGCTGCGATTGGAGAGTCCATCGATTCAGGCGCAAGCCCGGTCGTCTTCCCATGGCAATGGACCGGCCCGCACGGCGGCGTCACCTGCGCGCTGGCCATTGACCCCAACACCCCCACCACCCTGTACGCCGCTTCCAGACACCACATGCTCTTCAAGAGCATCGACGGCGGCGCAAATTGGAGCGGCGTCCATCTTCCTGGCAGCACGGTCGAGCTGACCGCGCTGGCGATCGACCCGCAGACGCCCACGACCATCTACGCCGGCTCCATGGGACGGATCAACAAGAGCACCGATGGAGGTGGAACCTGGAGCTCGGTGAGCCTGCCGTTTGCCTCGGTCAGCGCCATCGTCATTGATCCGCAGACGCCCACCACGGTCTACGCCACCCTGATGAGCGGCGTCTATAAAAGCACCGACGGCGGAACAAACTGGAGCGACTCGAGCACCGGCCTGCCCGGCAGCAGCTCCAGCAGATTCGTTCATGCGCTGGCAATGAATCCCCAAAACCCTAGTACGCTCTACGCCGGCACATTCTCCGGCGTCTACAAGAGCACCGACGGCGGCGCCAAGTGGAGTGCAATCAACACCGGCCTTCCCGCCCTACGGACCATTAATGCGATTGTTGTAAACCCGCAGACGCCGGATGTGCTCTATGCAGCCAGCGACACAGGCCAGATTTTCAAGAGCAGCAATGGCGGCGCCAACTGGAGCACGGTCTATACGCCTTCGGTTGTAGCTCAGGCGAACAGTCTTTACGCGCTGGCAATCGACCCGCAAACCCCTACAACCTTGTATGCGGGCGGTCGCCCTGGCAGCGTCCTCAAGAGCACCGATGGCGGCGCAACCTGGAACCCCACCAACACAGGATTCCCTAACACCATCATCTGCTCGTTGGCGATCGACCCACAAGCATCGGCGACCGTGTACATTGGCACGCATCTGGGCGTATACAAAAGCGCCGACGGCGGCGACGCCTGGAGCGCCAGCAGCCAGGGACTGAATACGCTGGACGTCCGCAGGCTGGCGGTTGACCCGCAGACGCCGACTACACTCTACGCTGCTGCAGAGGGGAGCGGCGTCTTCAAGAGCACCGATGGCGGAGCGAACTGGATCCCTGTCACCTCCGGGCTCAACAATTTGTATCTGTCCTTCAACGCGCTGGTGGTCGCCCCTTCGACGCCGACAACCCTGCACCTGGGCGGCAATGCTGGCGGCGTCTTCAAGAGCACCGACGGCGGAACCACTTGGAGCGCGGTCAACACCGGCTTTCCGAGCGGCGTGCGCATCTATGCGCTGGCTGTTCATCCACAGAACGCCGACATTGTCTACGCAGGGACAAACGTCGGCGGGACGACGGCCAGGGTCTTCAAGACAACCGACGGCGGCGCAAATTGGAGCGACGCGAGCGCGGGGATCACCATCGGCAATGCCGTCACCGCGCTGGCGATTGATCCGCAAGCGCCGGATACGATCTACGCTGCAGCGAGTGGCAGGATGTTCAAGAGCACGGATGGGGCTGCCCATTGGAGCGTGCTCAACAACGGCTTTCCGCTCAGTGGCGGCAGCGGCGTCACGGCGCTGGCGATTGACCCGCAGACGCCGGCCACTCTCTATGCTGCCACAGGCCAAGGCGGTGTTCTCAAGAGCGCCAACGGCGGCGTGAGTTGGAGTGCGGCCAACACGGGCTTGCCAAGCATCCCAGGCATTGGGATTTCCGTGGGCAACATCGCCATCAACCCGCAGACGCCGGATACGCTCTATGCATCCACTTCTGATGGCGTCTATCACACCACAAACGGCGGCGCAAGCTGGAGCGCTCTCAACGATGGCTTAATAGGGCCTGGCGGTGTTCTGTTGGTTTGGGCATTCGCAATCACTCCCCAGGCGCCGGGCGCTGTGTACGCAGGGACCCTCGGCAACGGCGTGTTCGTCCTACGAGCATCCACAGTGACACCCGGTCCCAAAGTCTTTTTGCCGCTGGTGCAACAGGGTCAATAGTTGTTGGCGTCTGGGTTGCGGCGATAGGTCGCCGCTTTTTAGGAGAACATAAAGCCACGAACAGTGATGCCCAGGATATTGACGACGACGGCGAGGGCGCCACTCTGCTGGAGGTGGATCGCGGCGGCGACGGCGCAATAGACCAGACGGTGATGGTGGAGAATCGCCTCATGCGCATCTTCTCGCCCCTGCCCGCGCGGCCATGGCAGGCGCAATCCGTATTGCGCAACACGACAGGCTAGTTGATCTCTACAGACGACGAGAACAACCTCGCACGAACCACCCGTCGGACTGTCGGCGGATGGTTTCGATTTCTTCCAGGGCGCGACTATAATGAAGGACGGACATGAACATCGTTCCGTCCGCCTGGGCGGGCGGTCAGCCGTAGGTTCCACAAATGTGATTGCAATCGCCAATTTTTTATTCTGAACCGACCCACATGATGACCGATTCCATTCATCCACTCTCTCGCATCCGCGCCGTCCTTTTCGACATGGACGGCGTGATTTACGTCGGCAATCGCCCGTTGCCCGGCGTGCAGGAGCTGCTCGACTATCTCGACGCCACCGGCCGGCGCTGGATGCTGGTCACCAACAACGCCGCGCTAACCTCGCAGCAGTTCAGCGACAAGGTGGCGGCGATGGGGCTGCGCGTGCCGCCGGAGCGCATCCTGGGCAGCGCCGAAGCGACGGCAAGCTGGCTGCGCCATCAGGTCGAAAAAGGCTGGCCCGAAGGCAAAGTGATCGTCAACGGGCAGGATGGCCTGCGCGCCGCCCTGACCGCGGCCGGCTTCGAGCTGACAAGCGATCCCTTCGAGGCGGCCTACGCCGTGTCGGGCGCCAACTTCAAGCTCACCTACGACGATCTGGCCAATGTGACGCTGGCGATCCGCAACGGCGCGCGTTTCATCGGCACCAACAGCGACCGCACCTATCCCACCGAACGCGGGCAGGTGCCGGGCGCCGGCGCCATCCTGGCGCTCTTCACCGCGGCCACGGAGCGCGAGCCGATCGTGATCGGCAAGCCCAACGCGCCGATGTTCGAGGAGGCGATGCGTCGGCTGGGCGTGGCGCCGGAGGAGACGATGATGGTGGGCGACCGCTATGAGACGGACATCGTCGGCGCGCTGAAGCTGGGCATGCTGACGGTCGGCGTGCTCACCGGCGTCGACACGCGCGCCACGTTCGAGGCGCAGAGCGCGCCGCCTCACCTGATCGTGGAAGGGCTGCCGGAGCTGCTGGCGTGCTTTCAGCGCGCGGACGCAACGCAGGGCGTCCGCGCTGAGCGTTCGTCGCCGTAAAAGGAACGATGCAACAACGCGCGACGTATACCCCGATCGTCCACCGCGTGCGTTCGAGCGCGCTCGTCCGAACCGAAAGCGGCCTGCGTTTGATCGATTTTCCCGAAGAGAGCCGCCAGTACGTCAACGCCCAGGTTGACGACTACTGGACCGGCTGGCGGCGCACCTTTCGCTGGCGCCCGCCCTTGCGCTTCAGCCTGCGCGCACGATTCTCGCAGGAAGCCGATAGCCTGCGCGGCACGGCGGGCTTCGGCTTTTGGAACGATCCGTTTTTGATGACGGGTTGGCGCTGGCCGGCGCTGCCGCGGGTGCTCTGGTTCTTCTTCGCCTCGCCCCCCTCGGACATGGCGTTGACGCTCGACGTTCCCGGCTGGGGCTGGAAGGCGGCGGTCATCGACGCAGGGCGCGCCGCCGGCCTGCGCTGGCTGCCGCTGGCGCCGTTGCTCATACCCGCCATGCGCAGCCGGCGCTCGCATCAGACGCTCTGGCCGCGCATCCAGCGCGACCTGGGCATCGCCGAGGCGCCGATCCCTTTCAGCATGACGGCGTGGCGTCAGTATGAAATCCTGTGGGGCGAGCGTCGCACGAGCTTTTGGGTGGATGGAGAACCCGTTTTGTTGGATGCTCCCTCCCCACGCGGGCCGATGGGGCTGGTGATCTGGATCGACAATCAATACCTGGCGGTGCATCCTTCCGGTCGCTTCCGCCATGGAATTTTGGCGCTGTCGCAGGCGCAGTGGCTGGAGGTCGATGAGGTGAAGATTCAGACGGACGTTGGAGCGTGAACCGCGGTCGGTGCGCCTCGCCTCCTCTTTCTCACGGTTGCGCCGACCGATCTCGCCAGGGAGTGAGCCGCTGTTCGCACCAGACGATGGCGAAGTACGTCGTTGCGCCGGCCAGCGAGAGGATCCAGATCGCCGCAAACATGTAGGGCAGGTTCAGGTTGCTGTAGGCCAGCCACATGATGCGCCCCAGCCCTCCTGAAGCGCCGGTCCATTCGGCGATGACGGCGCCGACCAGCGCGAGGGGTGCAGCCACGCGCAACGCCGCAAAGAGATACGGCAGCGCCGTCCAAAAGCGCAAATGCACGAGCGTCTGCCAGGGCGTGGCGCGGTAGGTGCGCATCAGGTCCACCATTTCGCTTTCGGCGCTCTGCAGGCCGACGATGGCGTTGACCAGCACCGGAAAGAAGGTGAGCAGCGCCGTGATGATCACCTTCGGCGTCACGCCAAAGCCCAGCCAGATGGTGAGCAGGGGCGCAATGGCGGCCAGCGGCGTCGACTTCACGAGAATCGCCAGCGCCATGACCCCGCGCTCCGCGCCAGGACGCAGCGTGACCAGCACCGCCACCGCCAGCGCCACGGTTAACCCCAGGAGCAACCCCGCCAGCGCTTCGCCCAGCGTCACCAAAGTGGCGACGGCGAAATAGCCGGGCTGTGCGGCCAGCGTCTGCGCGATGCGCGAGGGCGCCGGCAGAAGATAGACCGGCGTCGCCGTCATGCGCACGCCGATTTCCCACAGCAAAAAGGCGAACAGCACGGTCAGCGCAGCGGTGCGCGCGCCCTTATCGTTCCTCAGCGCGCCCGACATCGGTCAACATCCCCTGCCACCCGCGCAACGACTGCGGCGCAATCCAAAATGAACGTTCGACCTGCGGCGCCAACAACGACGCTGCGCTGCGCCCCAGATAGCGCCGGCTGAGGCGCGTCAGAAGTTCTTTCAGACGCGGGTCGTCGCCTTGAAAGGCGGGCTGCGCCGGCCCTCGCGCCAATACGCGCCGCAGCGGCGGCCACGGCTCGTCGATCGTCAGCGACACCTGCGGATTTTCCAGCACATACTCCGCCCAGCGTGAGCCGCGCCACGCCGGGATGTGAAACATGCGCCGGCCTTCGTCCCACTCATACCAGACGGGAACCACATGCGGCTCGCCGTTGCGCCCCACGCAGGCCAGCCGCGCCATCCACGGCGCAGCAAGGACGTCGGCGATCTGCTCCGACGCCAACGGCGCCATGGCCTGCATCTCGACGCCCTCGCCTTCTCGCCAGGGGGCGTACAGCGGCGCGCCCAGGCGGCTCGAGATGCGCGCGGCCAGGCCGGTCAGCAGCGCAAGCAAGGGGCGCGTCTCGCCTGTGCGAGCTTTCCAGCGAAACGCCGGCGCGCTCCAGATCAGGGCGGCGAGCGGTCGCACGCCGTCGCGACAGAGCGGCAGCGCAATGTCGAGCGCATCGTTGCGCTCCCTCATGCAATAGCCGACCGCGCGAACCTCGACGGCGGGCGCTTCCTGCAACACGCGGCCGGCGGCGCTTTCGGGCGACAGCCGCTCCCCTTCCGCAAAGAGACTGCGCACGCCGGCGCCGCCCTCCACCTGGCCAAGCACCTGCGCCTCGCCGGTCGGCAATGGAATCGCCACCGCCAGCGTCTCCTCAAGGCGCGCCTGTGCGGCCTCCTGATAGAAAGCGGTGAGGAGATCGGCGTTGCGCAGGCGCGGCGACGCCGTGCGCCACGCCTGCAGCCGCGGCCCGGCGTAATAGCGGCCGCCTCGCTCCCTCTGAGCAACGTAGCCGAGCTGCTTGAGCGCAGCGAGGAGGGTGAAGAGGGTGCTGCGCGGGCTGTCCACCGTCGCCAGCATCTCCTGGAGCGTCAACCCTTGCGGATGCGCCAGCAGGCTTTCCAACACCTCGATGGTGCGTCGAACGGAAGGCGTAAGTGAACTGTCGCTCATTGCATCGTCCAAAATAAAAGACTTTCATCCATTATTTCGGACGAAGCACATTGTTGTCAATTTCAGATTCCGGTGGATAGGTTTACAAAGTCGCTTGCTTCAAGTACCATATCGACTATGAGCGATCACCCGTTGACGACGCTGCCGCAAGGGTATCGAGGGCAGCCGCCTGAGCAGCCGTTGCGACAGTTGGGGCCGTATCAGATCGAAAAGACGCTCGGACAGGGCGCCGCGGCAACCGTCTATCAGGCGAGGCGGGCGGACGGCGCGAGCGTGGCGCTAAAGGTGTTGCATCGCGCTGCGGGCAATGACGCGGCGCTGCGCGAGGCGTTTCAGCGCGAGGCCCGCATTTTGCTCAAGCTCAACCATCCGGGGATCGTGCGTGCGTTGGAGGCCGGTCAGATCGACGGCCATTTTTACATGGCGCTCACGCTGGTGAACGGCGAAACGCTCGAGGCGCTGTTGACGCGGCAGAAGAAACTGGGCGAAGCGCCGACCATCGACATCGGCGTTCAGGTCGCCAATGCGCTGGATTATCTGCACCGTCGTCAGATCGTGCATCGCGACGTCAAACCCGGCAACATCTTGCTCGACGAACGCAGCCGCGCCATGCTCTTCGACTTCGGCGCCGCCATCGACTTGAGCGTCGAGCAGCCAAAGCCGGGGGAAGTGTACGGCACGCCCGCCTTTCTGGCTCCCGAACAGGCGCGCGGAGACGCCACCATCGACGGCCGCGCCGACATTTACGCGCTCGGCGTCACGCTCTATCGCATGGTCACCGGACGCAAGCCTTTCTATGGCACGCGCAGCGAAGTGCTGCATGCGCATCTGTACACTCCACCGCCGCGGCCTTCGCAGTTCACCTACATCTCGCCTGCCCTGGAAAACGTCATCCTGATTGCGCTGGCCAAAAATCCTGCAGATCGCTTTCAAACCGGCGCAGAGATGGCGTCTGCCCTGCTGGAGGCGCGCAATCAGGCCGACGAGGCTTCCGCCGGCAATCGCGAGATTTCCCAGCGCTTCCTGCACTGGCTACGCAACGCCATTGCGCCGGGCGAGTAGAATCGAACCCGTCATGCACGCCGAGAAGATGCTGTTATCGGGGCCGAAGTTCAAAGCTAACCCCTATCCAACCTACGCCTGGCTGCGCGAAAACGCGCCGGTGCACTGCCGGGTCAGCCGGGATGGCGCGGCGCGCATGTGGTTTCTCACGCGCTACGAAGACGTCGCCGCCGCGCTGCGCGACGCCGAGCGCTTCGTCAAGGATGTGCGCACGGCGATGACGCCGGAGGAGCGCGCGCGTGCGCCGGAGCCGCCCCCGCTCTATCGGCTGCTCACGCACCACATGCTCAACGCCGACGGCGCCACGCACGCCCGCCTGCGCGGCCTCGTCAACCAAGCCTTCAGCGCCCGTCAGGTGGAGACGCTGGCGCCCCGACTGCGCGAGATCGCGGAGGATCTGATGGCGGGCGTCGTCGGGCGAGGGCGCATGGATTACGTCCATGACTTTGCGCTGCCCTTTTCCATCGCCGTCATCGCCGAGCTGCTGGGCGTGCCCGAGCGCGACCACAGCCGTTTTCGCGCCTGGTCGCACATCTTGATGGCGCCTTCGAGCGACAACGCGCGCAACGTGCGCAAGACGGAGCGTCTGCAGCGGGTGATGGTCGATTTCGTGCGCTATCTCGAGGAGCTGTGCGCCGAACGTCGCCGCGCGCCTCGGGCCGACCTGATCACCCGCCTGCTCGAAGCCGAGGAGGCGGGCGACCGCCTCAGCACCGAGGAGCTGTACAGCATGGTGCTTCTGCTCACGATCGTGGGCCACGAGACCTCGGTCTATCTGCTTGCCAACCAGACGCTCACGCTGCTCACCCATCCGGCTGTGCTCGAGGCGATCCGCAGCGACCGCAGCCTGATTGCGCCCGCCATCGAGGAGGCGATCCGCTTCGATGGGCCGGTGGAACGCGCCACCATGCGCTTCGCCGCCGAAGACATCTGTTTGCACGGCCAGACGATCCGCCGCGGGGACGCGGTCAGCCTGGTGTTGGCGTCGGCGCATCGCGACGAACGCGTCTATCGAGAGCCGGAGCGCTATGATCTGGCGCGCGGCGGCCCGCGACACCTCGGCTTCGGTCTCGGCGCGCACTATTGCCTCGGCGCTCCGCTGGCGCGGCTCGAAGCGCGCGTGGCCCTCGAAACGCTGTTGGAGCGGCTGCCCGATGTGCAACTGGCCATTCCCTACGAAGCGCTGCGCTGGCAGACCAATCCGATCGTGCGGGGCCCCAAAACGCTCCCATTGCGATGGCGGCTTCCGGCCATGCAACTTTGAGCCGTCCTGTATAGCAGCGCCCTTCACTTTCGAGCGATCGATTTGTCCGTGATATACTAATGTATATGTACGAGGAGCAGACCGCCTCAACCGTTCCCTTGCTAGAAAGTCGCTCCAGTCGCCTCCTCTGGCGTCTGATCGAGGCGTCGCCTGTCGCGGTGGCGGCAAGTTCTCAAGACGGCGAGATTCTCTACGTCAACCAAAAACTGGCCGACCTCTTCGATTACGAGGTCAACGAGCTGATCGGGCAAGAGATCGAGCTCTTGATGCCGGAGCGCTATCGCGCCGATCATCGCATCTATCGTGCGATCTTTGCAGAAAATCCCCGCACCCGGCCCATGGGATCGGGGCTGGACCTGGTCGGGCGTCGCCGCGACGGCAGCGAATTCCCCATTGAAGTCGGCCTGAGCTACTACCGCACACCGGACGGGCTGATCATCTTAAGCGCCGTGACGGACATCACGCGGCGCAAACAGACGGAGGAGCTGCTCGAGCGTCGCGTCGAGGAGCGCACGCGGGAGATCGAACGGCGCCGCCGCGTCGCCGACAGCCTGCGCGACATCTTGCGCGTGCTCAACTCCAACCGCCCCCTTCAGGAAATTCTCGATTTTATTGTCGCCCAGGCGCGTGAGCTGTTGCACGCCGACGCCAGCGCCATTTACCAGCTTCACGACGAAGACAAGCCCCTGCGCTTCCAGGCGGGCGTCGGCATTGCGCCGGAGCATTTCAGCGCAGCCTATGACGGCAAAGGGTCGAATCTGCTCGCCGTGCAGCGTTGGGAGGAGAGCAACGATGTGCGTGAGGTGATCCTCAACCACAGCGAGCGCGCGACGCCTCTCTTCCATACGGACGATGGCGGGTATTGCGCCCAGCTGGCTGTGCCGCTCAAACTCAAGGACGAAATCTACGGCGGTTTGATGCTTTATTACCGCGAGCCGCGGCGCTTTTCTCCAGAGGAGATTGAGCTAGCGGTGATGTTCGGCGACCAGGCGGCGCTGGCGATCGAGAATGCGCGGCTGCGCGTCCAGGCCGAACAGGCGGCGGTGGCGGCCGAACGCAACCGCATCGCCCGAGACATGCACGACTCCGTCACGCAGACGCTCTTTTCGGCGAGCCTGATCGCCGAAGTGCTGCCGCGGCTGATGCAGCGCCAGCCGGAGGAGAGCCTGCGCAGGCTGGAGGAGCTGCGCCAGTTGACGCGCAGCGCCCTGGCTGAAATGCGCACCCTGTTGCTGGAATTGCGCCCTGCGACGCTGATGGAGGTGAGCATCGAGGAGCTGCTGCGCCAGCTGACGGAAGCCGCCCGCGGCCGCGCGCGCATTCCCATCGAGCTGCGCATGGTCAGCGACGGCGAGCTGCCGCCGGAGGTCAAGGTGGCCTGCTATTACGTGGCGCAGGAGGCGCTGAACAACGTCGCCAAACATGCCCGCGCACAGCGCGCCGAAGTCTCTTTCACCGGCAGCCTGGAGCAGGCGCATCTGTGCATTCGCGACGATGGACAAGGCTTCGATCTGTGCGCGGTGACGCCGGAGCACATGGGGTTGGCGATCATGCGCGAGCGCGCAGAGTCCATCGGCGCAACGTTGACCATCGAAAGTGCGCCGGGAGCGGGAACGAGCGTAACGCTTTTGTGGAGCAAAGCTGACAAGCTGTCCGTGCAATGAAGCTGTCCGTATGATGTACAGAGCCTCACATTCCACCTCATCCAACTCACAGAACTCACCGATCCGGGTGATGGTCGTCGACGACCACGCCGTGGTGCGCGGCGGTCTGGCCGCATTTCTGCTCGCCTACGATGACCTGGAGCTGGTCGGCGAGGCGGCCAACGGCGTCGAGGCGCTGGCGATGGCCGAACGCCGCCGGCCGGACGTCGTCTTGATGGACCTGGTCATGCCGGAAATGGACGGCGCCACCGCCACGCGATTGTTGCGCGAGCGTCACCCGGAGATTCAGGTGATCGTGCTGACCAGCTTCAAGGAAGAGGATATGGTGCAGGGCGCGCTGGCCGCCGGCGCCATCGGCTATCTGCTCAAAAATGTCTCCGCCGACGAGCTGGTGAACGCCATTCGCGCTGCGCGCATGGGGCGTCCGACGCTGGCGCCGGAGGCGACCCAGGTCTTGATCCACAGCGCCACCCATCCCAAACATCCGCCCCTAGGCCATGACCTCACCGAGCGGGAGCGCGACGTGCTCGCCCTGATGGTGACCGGTTTGAACAACAACGAGATCGCCGAAAAGCTGGTCGTGAGTCGCTCGACGGTGAAATATCACGTCAGCAACATTCTCTCGAAACTCCAGGCCGCCTCGCGCACCGAAGCCGTCGCCTACGCCTTGCAACAAAAGCTAGTCGACTTTCCTGCGGATCGGACGTCGAGCGGAGGCCTGTGATTTTGCAGGAATCTTGGAATTTTCTGGGAAAAGGGGGCAGGATACGGCCGCGGCGATCTAAGGCTTGATAAGCGAAGTTGAATCGAAAACTTTAAGCACGTAAACTCCTTCGTTCACCCCAACTATCGCTTTATTTTCACCTTCACCGCACGGATATCGCCTAAATTTCAGCAAAATCAGGCGGAGCAACGCCAAAAAATCATGCTATGATCGTCCTCGCTTATGAGGACAGGATTTGTGATTTGGCGTCGGTTTCTATTCAGCAGTTGGGTTTCCTTTAGCGGGCGACGACTTTACACACCTAAGGTGGAAGCGCACACGGCGGATCAGCCGCCGGTGCGCGCAGGCAGCGCCCTCCCTCTTTTCGCCGCATATCCCAGGAGCGACAAGTGACACAAGCTTTGTTGGAGCATCCGCTGCGCCAGACCTTTGCGCGCATCAGCCAGGTGAATCGCTACATCCAGGCGCGGCTCGGCGACGCCGACGAGGCCGGCTGGATTGCGCCGACCGACCTGTTTGCGCCAGGCTCCATTTCGTTGCAGAGAATGGTCGACGTCGCACAGAGGCGCCTGCGCACAGAAGCGGGAAATATCATCGCTGGTGCAGTGCTGCAGGAGTATCAATGGCCGCTCCTCTCCAGCGCCATCGCCAGCTTTCTGGTGGAGCGTCGCGTGCCGGACATGAGTCCGGAAAATGTGCGACTTTGGCTCCCTTCGGAAGCAAGCAAGGCGCAAGGGGTGCACGAGTCGATCGTCTATTGCTGTGGCCGATTCGCCGTCTTACCGGACGATCCGGCGGCGGATCATCCCGACGCTTGGATTGTTTCAGACCTTGATGCACTCCGCTTCCATCTGCGCACCAGCATTGAAGCACATATGGGGTGGGTGATCCGGCGATTGAGTCAATCTTTGCGCTGCAGCGAGCGGGGGCTTTGGCTCTATGTGACCGACCGCTGCGGCGGCGCGCTTTGCTGGCTGATGCAACAACAGGACAGAAGCATCGGGTTGTCTCGTATTGAAGAAGAGTTTCAGGCGTTGCTGCAGACTCCCGGTTCCCCCTTAAACAACAAAAAGGTGGGGTTGTTTGAGCTGAGCTACCGGGAGTGCACGCGCATTTTTCTCAATCGGGCAACTTGCTGTTTCTGGTACAAAACGGAAGGCGGAGATTATTGCGCCAATTGCCCACATCGCCCCCCATCCGAGCGCCGCGAGCGTCTTCTCCAATCCATGGCGGCAGAGTGTGAAAAGAAAGCGTAACATGCACGCCCGGCAGACCAATGAACCTCCGGATGATTCATATCACTTTACACTTGTGCTCAAGAAATTCAATGAATCAAAAAAAGATCTGTCAAGGAATTACAGAACGGAGATGCTTTTCATGAATGGATTAACGAAATGTCTGAACTGGGGATGGTTGTTGATTGCGCTTCTAATAATAATAAGCGCCTGCACAGCACCCCCCACAACACCTGACAGTTCCTCAATCTCTTCTGAGTCAAGCGTCGATGTGGCCGGATTGCGCATCATTCAGCACGCCATGGGGGAAACCGAAGTTGCGTGCACCCCGCAACGCATCGTCACGCTGGGTCAGGACGCCACCGACGCCGTCCTCGCTTTGGACGTGACGCCGGTCGGCGCCGTCGATCCATGGGGGGGGCGCTGGTACGCCTATTTGGGCGATCGGATGGCGAACGTCGTTTCGTTGGGCATGGAAACCGAACCCAACCTGGAGACCATCGTCTCCCTGCGCCCCGATCTGATCCTGGGCAGTCGGCTGCGGCACGAAGCAATTTACGAGCAGCTCCGGCAGATTGCACCCACCATTTTCGCCGAAACCATCGGTCGAACGTGGAAGGAGAATTTCCAACTGTACGCTCAGGCGCTTTGCAGCGAAACAGAGGGCGAGCGCATTATCGCCGCCTGGAATGACCGCATTGCAGATTTTCAGGCCCAAATGGGCGAACGTCTGAAGACAGAGGTTTCCTTGATCCGCTTCCGCGCGGATGAGGTGCGCATTTACACCACCGGCTTCCCCGGCTCTGTGCTTCGAGAGGCAGGGTTGTCTCGTCCTGAAAGTCAGCAGGTGGACGATTGGGAGACCGCCCCACAGGTGCTGGTTCTCAACAAAGAGCAAATCCCCATGATGGATGGCGACGTTCTTTTCTATATGGTCTCTAACTGGGGAGACGATCAGGGCAGCCAGATTATGGAGGAATGGACCGGTCACCCACTCTGGAAAACGCTGAAGGCGGTGCAAAACAACGCCGTTCATCCGGTCAATGAAGAGCATTGGAACTTGGGTGGCGGCGTCCTGGCGGCCAACCGCATGTTGGATGACCTGTATCATTTCTTCCTGCCCGAAGCGCAATCTTCAACGGCTCAATTCTCAGAGACAGGAGGCGACGCTGTCTTTCCAGCCGTTACTGAGCATAAATTCGGCTACATCGAAATCCCCGCGCCTCCAGAACGGGTGATGACGCCAGGGTGCAATGAACAAGACGTGGCGCTGGCCTTGGGCGTCAAGCCGCGGCCGTGCGTGAGTGGTTTGGCAGTCCAACCAATGGATAAAGTTTGAAAGAACTGAAATCGCCTTTGTTGTGGTTTGCAGATCGACGATGAAGCTAGCAGAACTGAAGGCGCTTGCAGGAGAGGAATTTGGCCGTGCCTTTGAGCAGGCGCAGGCGCGCAATGACCGGTTGCCTCCCCCGCCGACGCCTGGCGGCGAATGCCTGGCGGCCTTTGGGAAAAAATTGCAATGGCGAACCGGAAATGCAGCAGCAAGGGCGGCAGCGCAACGGCTCTGTCCACAGAAACTGGCCGAGCATGCGTTGCGAGCCGACTTAGCTGCAATGTGGGCGCTGTTCTATATCAACGAAAAATTCCGCAACCGGCGCAACCCGAGCGCAGCCGGTCGGGCGCACTACCTGGTGGCGGCTGCAAAGCTTCTGACAAAAGAGAGGGCATATTGAGGATAGCTTATGAATTACACCGGACCGAAAGTCAAATTATCGCGTCGGCTCGGCGTGCCCCTCACGCCAAAGGCGGCGCGCATCATGCAGCGGCGTCCCTATCCTCCGGGTCAACACGGCAAGACACAGAAAGGACGCCGCAAGCGCTCGGATTATGGGCACCAACTGCTTGAAAAGCAGAAGCTGCGCGCTCAATACAACATCCATGAACGGCAGATGCGCAATTACGTAGCCAGGGCTATGCGCAAATCGGGCGTCACAGGCGAAGTGCTGGTGCAACTGTTGGAATCTCGCCTCGACGCGTTCGTGCTGCGCGCCGGTTTTGTCAACACCATCTACGCAGCTCGGCAATTCGTTTCTCACGGACATGTTCACGTCGATGGCAGACCTGTCAACTTGCCCGGCTACCAGCTCAAACCCGGTCAGATTGTCACCGTCAAGGAAAAAAGCCGACGCATGCCGCTGGTACAGGAGAGCTTAAGCAACGCCCATCCGCCAGCCTATGTGACACTGGACAAAGACGCTTTTTCGGCGCAGTTGGCGCGTCTGCCCCAACCGGATGAAGCGCCGATCCTTTGCGATTTACAGCTCGTGATTGAGTACTACTCTAGATAATTAGACCGGAGAAATTAGTTATGTCAATAAAAATTTCTTTCCCTTTTGCGTTGCTCTTGTCCCTTGTTTTGTTGTGGCCTGTCTCGCTATTAACTGCGTGTGCGCCAACTGCTGCGCCGGCGACTGAATCTACTGCCGCTACGTCCACGGCGCAAACGGCCTTTCCGATTACAATTGAACATAAATTTGGCGTCACCACCATTCCGAGCGAACCGAAACGCGTGCTTTCGCTGGGATTCAATGACCAAGACCCGATTCTCGCCATGGGCGTCACGCCGATCGGCGTGCGCTACTGGTTCGGCGATCAGCCCAACGGCATCTGGCCGTGGGCCACTCCTTACATTCAAGGTGACCCGCCCGTACTGCTCAATATGCCTTACGGCGAACTGAACTATGAGGCCATCGCCGCCTTAAAGCCGGACCTGATTATCGGCGTTTCGGCGGGCTTCACCGAGGAGGAATACGCCACGCTGAGCACAATTGCACCCACCATCGCCCAAAGCGATGCGTACGTCGATTTTGGCGTGCCCTGGCAAGAACAGACGCTTATCATCGGTCGAGCCTTGGGCAAAGAGGCGCTCGCCCGGGAAAAAGTGGCGGAAATGGAGGCGCGCTTCGCCGCGCTGCGCGCCCAATATCCGGGGTTTGCCGGGAAGACGGCGGTGATCGCCTCACCCGGGGCCGACGGTCAATTTCTCTTCTCCGGCGAACAGCACGAACGCATGCGCTTTTTGACCTCGCTGGGATTTGTGCTGCCGCCCGAGTTGGCGGCGATCGCGGGCGATTCTTTCTACGGCGCCATCAGCGGCGAGCGGCTCGACATGTTCGACGTCGATGTGTTGATCTGGACGGTCAGCGCCGAGGAGCGCCAGGCCATCGAAGCTAACCCGATCTATCAATCGCTCAAGGTGGCGCAGGAAGGCCGCGTGATCTGGTTGGACGCTTCTGGGAACAACGACCTGGCCGGTCCTGCGTTGGTCTTCAGCAGCGTGCTCAGCCTACCCATCGCCTTTGACCAGTTGGCGCCGCGTTTAGCCGATATCCTGAGGCTGGAGCCGGCGAGCGCGGCCGCTGAAACGTGCGCGGCGGGCTTCCATCTCTTTGATCACAAGTTGCTGGCGACCGATCCCATCTGCATTCCTGACAATCCACAACGGATCATTGCGTTGGACGTCGCCTCCGCCGAATTAACGTTGATGACAAACAAAACGTTGTTGGCAACGAGCGGGTGGCTTTTGCGAGAATTGCCGGTCATGCTTCCCCAATTCGCCGACCGGCTGACCTCGGTGGAAGACGTGGGCTATCCCGCCAGTTTGGAAAAGGTGCTTGCCCTCAAGCCCGACTTGATCCTGGCCGTAGGCGGCACCAGTGCAGGCGAGACCATCGATGTAGACCAAGCGCTTGCAATCGCCCCGGTTGTGGTCGCCGATCCGGTCATTTATAACGACTGGAAGCTCGGTGCGCAATTTTGGAGCGAAGTGCTGAATGTCCCCGATCTCTACGTCGAGATGAAAGCCAATTATGACGCGCGCGTCGCCGAATTGCGCGCCGCCCTGGGTGATCCATCCACCCTAAAAGTCTCGGTAATGGCCGTCAGCACCTATGGCATCTCCCTATGGATGCCCGATACGCCTCCCGGCGCCATCCTGGCCGACGTCGGTCTCTCTCGCCCTGAGGCGCAGTCGCTCGTCGGCGACGCTGCAAAGGAGCGTTATGGAGCCAGCCAGTATATTTCCATCTCCGAAGAGCGACTCGACTTGGCCGATGGAGACGTAATTTTTTACTTCACTTACGCCTCCGCCGATCCGGAGACGACAGCCAAAGAGACGGCCTTCATCAAGTCGCTGGAGGAAAAGCCTCTGTGGCGAGCATTAAATGCGGTCAAAAATGGGCGCTCCTACTTTGTTCCAGGCTACTGGTGGCGCTCCCAGACCTATCTTTTGGCCAACAAAGTCCTCGATGACCTCTTCACTTACTTGGCCGGCGCGGCTGCCGCAACGCCGGTGTTGAGTGGACCATAAGAAACCACTGGCAAAAACAGAAAGCATCAGGAGAAAAACGGTGATTAAGACCAATACAATAGACCACCTAGCCGACGTCAATCGAACTGCGCCGCCTGAACGAGATAGACAGACTGCTCTGCAGCTTTTCAACGCCATCAGCACTCGACGTAGCTTTGGCTTGAAAGACCTCTCGCCAGAGCCGATCGACCGTGCGCTGGTGGAGCAGATGCTCGAAGCCGCCAACTGGGCACCCAGTCACGGCCAGACCGAACCTTGGCGCTTCGTGGTCTACAGCGGAGAGGCGCGACGGATCCTCGGGGAGGCCTTCGCGACAGCGTTTCGGCTTTTGAACTCCGACAGCCCCTCCACAGAGGCGGGTGAGCGCAATCAACGCGAACGCGTCTGGCAGGCGCCGGTGTGGATTGCGCTGGGAATGCATCCCGATCCCAAGATGCCGGAATGGGAAGAACTGATAGCGTTTGGCTGCGCTGTGCACAACATGCAGTTGATGGCAAGCGCTCTAGGACTGGCCAGCAAATGGACTAGCGGTGCACCGGCGATTCATCCTCATGTTGCGGAGGTCGTAGGGTTCGCCCCATCCACGCAGCTATACGGTTTTCTATACGTAGGGCGGCCGGCCGTCCCCTGGCCGCAAGGGAAACGGCGCCCGCTGGCGGAGAAGGTGCGCTGGGTGGAATAAGAAGAAGGGCGACGCCTTCAATTGTTTTTATCGTGCTGTCGATACAAGTGTCTCACTCAATATGGAAATCCAATTTGACAGAGGTGTGTATGCGTAACATCTTTGTGAACCAATCCCTTTCTCTTTTGATCCTTTTCAGCGTTACGATATTGACGGCGTGCGCGCCGGTCGTGACGCCATCCACTTCTATAAATCACGAAGCGACAATAAGCGAAGCCGCCAACGCTGCGCCCGAAGAAGCAGCAAATGCAACGATGGACACAGCGGAAACAACGCCGGTCGCCGAGGAAGCCGCTCCTACCGCCGAGAGCGTCACCCGCACAATCACCGACGCAAAGGGCAACGAGGTCGCGATCCCAGCTCATCCCAAACGCATTGTCACGCTCACCGAAATCGAGCTGGACAGCGCCTTGGCGTTAGGCTTAAAGCCTGTTGGCTCGGTCAACGGACGTGGCCAACCCGGGTTGCCGGCATATTTGGGTGATCAGACCGAAGGAATCCTCTCGGTGGGCTCGCTGGCCGAGCCTTCGTTGGAGCAAATTGTGGCATTGAAGCCTGACCTGATCCTGGTCGGCGCCATGATTCCGCAGATTGAGGCGCTGGCGCCGGAGTTGAGTCAAATTGCGCCGGTCGTCGCCACATTTCAAGCGAACGATGATTGGAAAACTGCCTTTAAAAGCATTGCCCACGTGTTGAATCTCGATGATCGCGCAGATGCATTTCTGGCCGAATATAACCAAAGGGTCAGCGCCATTCGCACCGCTATTCCGGCGGGAGCGGAGGCCGCCGTCGTTCGCTGGATGCCCCAAGGGCCGGTTGTGATGATGCCTCAGACCTTCTCCAACCGCATCTTGGCCGACGTCGGATTCACGCCGCCGGCTGAATTGCAGACGCTGGCAGGCAACCATGGTGCGCACTCCGATCCCCTTAGCCTGGAAGCGTTGGAGTCAATCGATAAAGACTGGCTTTTTGTTGGTGCATTGAATGCAGAAGGCGCCAGTGCGCTGGAAGAGGCGCTGAAAGATCCGCTGGTTCAGTCGTTGGATGTCGTTAAGCAAGGGCATCTCATCTTGGTGGATGGCGCCGTTTGGACCAGCATCGGCGGACCGCTGGCTGCCTTGCAGGTCCTGGATGTCATCGAACAAGCGGTGACTGCGCAATAAACAAACCTTGACTTTGCATGATCCCACCAATCAGGGGACTTCCCATGACTGTAACCACCTTGACAAGCCGTTCATCTCCGAAAACGGCGAACCCTCTTCGACGACGCCGCTCAACCGCGCTCTTGTTGGCTGGCATCCCCATCGGCCTGGCATTGCTTGCACTGACGATGGTGTTCAGCATCGCCTTTGGCGCAGCGGACATTGCTCCACGCGCAGTGATGGAAGCGGTCTTTGCTTTTAATTCGGAAAATACGCAACATTTAATTATCCAGACGCTGCGCATCCCGCGCGCAGCCGTGGCGGTGATGGTGGGCGCATCGCTGGCGGTGGCGGGCGCCATCATGCAGGGGCTGACGCGCAACCCACTGGCCGACCCAGGCATTCTTGGCATTCAGACGGGCGCTGCGTTGGGCGTCGTGGCCGCAGTCTATTTCTTCAACATCGGCTCGCTGACGCTCTACGCGCTCTTCGCTTTCACCGGCGCCGCCTTGACCGCCGCCGCCGTCTACGCCCTGGGCTCCATCGGTCGAGGCGGACCAACGCCCTTTAAGTTAACCATTGCAGGGGCGGCGCTGACGGCGCTGTTGTCCTCGCTGACTACACTGATCCTGTTGTTCGATCAGACGACGCTGGAAGAAGTGCGCTTCTGGATGGCCGGCTCTGTAGCAGGCCGCGATCTGAATTTGCTCCTTCAAGCCATGCCCTATCTGACCGTGGGGCTGGTGATAGCGATGGCGTTAGGACGGCAGATTACCACTATCTCCCTCGGCGAAGACATCGCCAAGGGGCTAGGGCAGAACACCGGCTGGGTGAAGGCTCTTTCGGCCGTTGCGGTGGTGTTGTTGGCAGGCGGCGCCGTGGCGGTGGCCGGCCCTATCGGATTCATCGGCCTGGTCATCCCTCATGCGGTGCGCGCGATTGTCGGGGTGGACTATCGTTGGGTTTTGCCCTACGCCGCCCTCACCGGCGCCATCTTCTTGCTCATGGCCGACGTGGCAGCGCGCATGGTGCTGCGCCCCACCGAGTTGCCCGTCGGCGTGATGACCGCGCTGATCGGCGGACCCTTCTTTATTTATTTGGTGCGTTGGAGGGTGAAACGATGACGACGGAACCCTGGGTGATTGTGCGCAACGAACGTCCGCCTCTTTCACTGCGCATCGATCGACGCGTGCCCCCTGTGCTTCTTGGCGTCCTCGCAGCGACGGTGGCATTGATGGTCATCAACATGGGCGTCGGCGAATATCCCATTGCACCGTTAGACGTGGTTAAAACCGTGTTGAGGCTGTCCACCGATAACGCCGACTATCATTTTGTCGTCAATATTCTGCGCCTGCCGCGCATGTTGGTGGCGGCCTCTGTAGGGTTGGCTTTGGGCGTGGCCGGCGCCATCATGCAAGGCATTACGCGCAATCCGCTCGCAGAACCGGGCATCATCGGCATCAGCGCCGGCGCAAGCCTGGCCGCCGTCACCTTGATCGTCGTCGTGCGCGCTGCGCCAGCGAGCGCCGTGCCTTTGGCCGCCTTCGCCGGCGCGGCGCTCGCCGCATTGCTCATCTACCTTCTGGCCTGGCGCAAAGGCGACTCGCCTGTCCGCCTGGTGCTGGTGGGCATCGGTCTGGCCTCCGTGACCGGCGCGTTGACGACGCTGATAATGACTTTCGGCGACATCTACAACGTGCAGCGCGCTATGATCTGGCTCACAGGCAGCGTCTATGGGCGTTCGTGGGCCGAATTCTGGGCGCTGGCGCCCTGGCTCATTATCTTTATTCCTACAGCATTCCTTTTGGCGCGCGATTTGAACGCGCTGAACCTTGGAGAAGAAGTGGCGAACGGACTGGGTAGCCAGGTGGCTCTTAAGCGCGGCCTGCTGCTTTTGACCGTGGTGGCGCTCGCCGGCGCCAGCGTCGCCGCAGCCGGCGCCATTGGCTTCGTCGGCTTGGTGGCCCCTCATCTGGCGAGACGGCTGGTGGGCCCGCTGCACGAAGGCGTGCTGCCCGTCTCCGGCGTGCTCGGCGCCTTCATCGTCGTGGCCGCCGACTTGGTCGGACGCACGCTGCTGGCGCCGATCGAGCTCCCCTGCGGGCTGGTGACGGCCGCCATCGGAGCGCCTTTCTTTATCTACTTGTTAATCCAAGGATATAAACGATAGACCATGCTGAAAGCTCAGGATTTAACGCTTGCATACGACAAAGCCATCATCATTGAGGCGCTAGGATTAACCATCCCCGCTGGTAAGATTACAGCGCTCGTAGGGCCGAACGGCTGCGGCAAGAGCACATTGCTGCGCGGGTTGGCAAGGCTGCTCAAGCCGCGTGGAGGGGCCGTTTTACTCAACGGGCAGGATATTCATCGACTCCCGACGCGCGAGCTGGCCAAACAGCTCGGCATTTTGCCTCAAGGACCTGTGGCTCCGGAAGGATTGACCGTGCGAGAGTTGGTGGCGCAGGGACGTTACCCGCATCAGTCGTGGTTTCAACAGTGGGCGGCGGATGATGAAGCCGCCGTGATTAAAGCCTTGGAGATCACCGGAATAGCAGCGCTGGCCGATCGCCCAGTCGATGCATTGTCCGGCGGCCAGCGTCAGCGCGCCTGGATTGCCATGACCCTGGCGCAAGAGACCAATATTATTTTACTCGATGAGCCGACCACTTTTCTTGACCTTGCGCACCAGATTGAAGTCTTGCATTTGCTTGAAAGGTTGAATCGTGAGGAAGGGCGTACAATCGTCATGGTTGTGCACGATCTCAACCACGCTACGCGGCATGCCCAGCATATTGTGGCGTTGCGCAACGGCTGCATCGTCGCCAGCGGCGACCCGCGCAACGTGGTTACGCCGACGCTGCTGCGCGAGGTTTTCGGCGTGGACGCCGACGTGATGCCCGACCCACGCACGGGGCTTCCCCTCTGCCTGCCCTATGGCCTTACGCATGGACAAGACGTGGAGACGACGCTGAGGGTGAACGGGCGCTGACCGTTTTCATCCTTCCTGCAGCCACTCCAGATTGGGATTGGCTTCGACCACAGGCGCCAGCGCGTCGGAGACCCAAATTTTGTCGATGTGCAGCGTGTTCTTGATGCGCACGATGGCCGCCTGCGACCAGTCGCCGATGCCGCAGGAATGCAGCGCAGCGCGCACGGCGTCGTCGAGCGTGGGCAACACGACGGGCAGCCGCGCGCTCTCCGGCGTGCCCGCAGCGATGGCGTTGGTGTAGGTCGGCTCGGGCTTAAACTGCGCAGCGAGATGGGCCGTCGTGAAGTCGGCCACGCCCATGCCGATGGCGTTGCCGGCGGTGGCTTCGGTCAGGCCGGCCACAATGATGCGCGTGATGGTGGGGCCGGTGTACCCTGGCAGAATGCCCCCGGCCGTGCGCCCCGTGATGTTGGGGTCCATGCCCGCGCCGCTGATGTTCTTGCCGATTTCGTCGACGATGAGCACGTCGATGTGATCGAAATGGAGGCGCGCCATATTGGCGTAGGCGATGCGCAGCAGCTCCGCCTCGCGCGCCAGGATGCGTTCGCGCGGCACCGCCTCGACGATATAGGTCTCGTCGTAGGCGTTCTCCACAATCGCCATGCCGAAGGCGACCGGAACCTTCTCCAGCACGACGGCGGCGGTGGCCGGGATCACCTCATGAAAGCGGGCGAAGGTCTCCTCATGCACGCGCGAGCAGCCGATGTGATTGGCGAAGCCGATGACGAGCATCTTGCACAGCCCGCTTTCGTGCGTGCCGGCGAAGTCCGTGTGCGGCTTGACGCGGTTGACCGGCACGATGTAGTCCGCCGAGAGCGCCACCTTGTCGAAGTAGACCGGCATCCCCCAGCTTGTCACGCCGATCTGCTCGACCGCCGTGTCGGAGATGATGGGCGCGCCCACGTTCTCCTCCGTCACGCCGAGATGTTCGAGCACCTGGCGCTGCCCTTCCGCCGTGCCGCCGCCGTGGCTGCCCATCGCCGGCGTGACAAAGGGCGACAGCCCGGCGTCTTTGCAGGCGGCCACGGTCGCCTTGACCACCGTGACAATGTCGCGGATGCCGCGGCTGCCTGCGCCGATGGCCACGCGGGCGCCGGGCCGCGCACCCAGGGCGCGCAGTTGCGCCGCGGCTTCGGCGTATGCGCCGGCGTAGACATCGGGATGTCGCGGGCGTGGAAAAATCTGACGCACCGGACGAAGACGCGGGACTTCGCGCATGGCGATGGTGGGCGGAAGCAAGGGCATAGAGTTTTCCTCTGGATAAGCCAGAAAAGCGTATATAATCGATAAGAGATGACCTTTGCACGGTCAAACAACCATCTTTTCTGTATTGTACACAATCCGGAGGGAAAACCCTACCCGAGCGTTCGGGCAATCGAAGCCGGATGTTGTATGCTTTGACTATGATCATCAGCGCCAGTCGTCGCACCGACATCCCTGCCTTTTACGCAACATGGTTCATGAACCGCATACGCGCCGGCGCTTGCACCGTCCCTAACCCCTTCAACCCGCGCCAGGTCAGCCGCATCTCGCTGCGGCCGGAGGATGTGGACGTCATCGTCTTCTGGACGCGCAATGCGCAGCCGCTGATGGCTTCGCTCGATGAACTCGAGGCACGCGGGTATCGCTATTATTTCCAGTACACGATCCTCGATTATCCCCGTCTGTTGGAAACAAAAACGCCGCCGGTGGAGACGGCCATCGAGACCTTTCGCCGGCTGTCGGAGCGCGTCGGGCGTGAGCGCGTGATCTGGCGCTACGACCCGCTCCTGTTCAGCTCCCTCACCGACGCCGCGTTTCACCGCGAACGGTTCGCCTGGATCGCGGCGCAATTGCGGGGATACACCGAACGCGTGGTGATCAGCGTCGTGGATATGTATCGCAAAGTGCAATCCCGCTTGCGCAACCGGGTCGCCCAGGGGGTGACGATTCCCGACCAGACGCCGGAAGGCGTTCCCGATTTTGACGGGTTGATGCACAGCCTGGTCGAGACGGCGACGCGCTGCGAGATGGAGATTGTGAGCTGCGCAGAGGAGTTAGACCTGAGCGGCTACGGCGTGCAGCCGGGCAAGTGCATCGACGACGCCCTGATCGCGCGCATCTTTGGCCTGCGTCTCGACCTCAAAAAAGACTCCGGACAGCGCGACGCCTGCGGCTGCGTGACAAGCCGCGACATCGGCATGTACGACTCCTGCCTTTTCGGCTGTCAATATTGCTACGCCACCCGCAGCTTCACCCGCGCAGCCGCCAATTACGCCGCCCACGATCCAGAGTCGCCCTCTTTGCTGGGCTGGCATGAGGCGACGAACTGAGCTACTCGCCCAGAATCTGCACGCCTGAGGCTGTCGCTTCGGCCACCCAGCCTTCGACCACGCGGCCGTCCGTCAACGTGGCGCGCACGCGCCACCAGGTCAGGTTGTCCGCAAGCTGATTTTCGCCGAGGATCAGAAGCGTGGCGCCTGGAGCCACCATGCCCAAGACGTCGCCGGCGGGCTTGCTCAAATAACCCGGCGTGGCGCGCACGTTGACGCGGCTGTTGGTCAGGTTGCGCACCGTCTGTTGGGGCGCAAAGCGCGTGGAGAGGTTGGCAAGCCCTGCACTTGTCGTCGGCGCCGGCGTGGGCGTCGGCGTGTAGGGAGGAGGCGTCCAGGCTGCTTTGGCGCCCTGCAGCTCCGCCAGGTTCAGCCGATTGACGCCCAAGGCGAGGCCAACGCCGCTGCAGCTGACGATGGTCAACAGGCTGAAGCCCACGGCGAACCCCACCCAGAAATTAGAGCGACGAGAGGGCTTTGAAGGGGGCGTTGAGAGCGTCGATGCGGAATGCTCTGGAACGATCGCTGACATAAGTTCAACCGCTTTTGTGCGTCTTTGCGTGAACGCTCCGGTCGCTTACGACCTGTCTTTCAAGCACAACCAGACCGGCCAGCCTGACAAGCTGGCCGGTCGTCATTCGATCAGACGCCAGAAAGCGCGGCGCAGTTCCATCCATGCCGCAGCGGCTATGCAGGCTCCGTTTCCACGATGTCGCCCAACACGCGCAACACGCCTACGGTGTTGCCTTCTGTATCCAGGCTAAAATGTTGCAACAACACATCGGCGGAGCGGCCGTCCTCGAAGCGCACATGCATTTTCTCGTCGCGGTGCAGCTCGGTCATGGTGGGGCCAGCGTTGAATTTCCGGGTTTTGAACATCACCCGAATGGGGCTGAGCTTGTGGTTGTCATTCATGGTGACAATCTTCACTTCGTCCAGAATGGCCGCAGGCTCTTCTTTTCCGCGGAGATAGAGCATGGCTTTCATGGCGTGACCGTCTCCTTTTGCACCTGTCTGGAATGATTCGCAAAGCTATCCGGATTGAAATAATAGGCTCACTTCATTTCATTTTCGGATGAGAAGCGCCGTTCATCGTCAGGGGAATTTTATCAAACCCGAGATGGCCTCCCAAATGAACGATCGCTATGAACGATCACTGCATCGACTCAATCGGCCTTGAGCGTCAATAGATAGGCGATGATGTCGGCGATCTGCTCCGCCGTGAGCATGTCCTGGTAGGTGGCGGGCATCAACCCTGCCTGGAAGCCTTCGACCAGATGCGCGTTGGGGTCCACGATGCTGAAGTAGAGATAGGCTTCAGCCGACTGGCCTTCCACGCGCGTCGCTGCAACCGCCCCCAGATTGTGCCAGGAGGGGCCCACCGTCGTTTGCCCTGCCTGCAAGGAATGGCAGGCGATGCAGCCATAGACAACGGTCAGCTGTTCGCCGTTGTCGGGATCGGCGGTGGCGAGCTGCGCGGCGAGCTCCGCAGGCAGCCCGTCCGTCGGTGCATCGGCGGAGGGGGTCGTGGCGGGGGCGCCGTCTGTGGAGGGCGGCTCGGCGGCTGCTTCGGTCGGCGTTGGCTGGGGTGAAGGCGTCGCCGTCGGCGAGGCGGTGGCCGTTGCGGTCGCCGTCGGTGACGGCGATGGCGTGTCTGTCGGCTGCGGCGTCGGCGAAGGGACAAGCGTCGCAACCGGGCTGGCGGTGGGCGTCGCCGGGGAGGCTGCAAGAGAAGAGGCGGCTGTCGCCGGCTCCGTAGACCAGGGCGTGTACACCGCGATCGGCGTGCTCGTCGCCAGGGTCGCCGTCTCGTCGCCGCAGCCGCTTAACGCCAACACGGCGCTTAAGAGCGCCGCCGAGATGAACAAAAGGCTTGCAATGGATCGATTCATTTTTGATCGCTTCCCAATAGACTTCGCAGGTGAATGTCGATTTGTGCTTCTTTTCACAATTTTTGTCCGCCATTGTCGGCTTCATTGGTTTTTCTGTCAAAAGCGCTGCGCCCCCAATCAACGCTTTGATGTTAAAATTTGTGAGCGGTCGCTTCGAGACGCACGCAGGTGAGGGGAGTTGCCCTTACATCCCGTGATTTCACTTGAGGCGTACTGTGATGAAATCAAAGAAATTGCGCAGCTGGCCGATCTCTCAAGGAGTTTAAAACCTCCTGAAAGGCGTATCCTGGGAGGCGACCGCATCGTTGCGCAACGATTGAATCAGTCGAAAACTGTGGAGATGAATCCAATGAGCGTGGATGCACAAACTTTCAAAGATGCGATGGCGCAGTGGGCGTCTGGCGTGACCGTGGTGACGACGTTGAGCGGGGATGGTCGTCCGGTGGGCATCACTGCCAGCTCGCTGACCAGCGTAAGTCTGCAGCCGCCGCAAATTCTGATCTGCGTGGCGCGCAAGTTGTTCACCCATCAGGCGATCGAACAGAGCGGCTTTTTCGCCGTGAATATTTTGGGGGTGGAGCATCTGGAATGGGGAATGCGCTTCGCCGGCATGACGCCGGAGTTGGCGGACCGCTTTGCCGATATCGAGGTTCAGAACGCGGTGACCGGCGCGCCGATTTTGCCGGGGGTGCCGGGCTGGCTCGATTGCCGCGTGCGTCACGCCTATGACGGCGGAGATCACACGATCTTCGTCGGCGAGGTGGTGGCCGCCAGCGCGTCAGAAGCGCGTAGACCGCTGCTTTACTACAACCGCGCCTGGCGAAAGCTGCATGAGGAGCCGTTGCAGCTTCCCGTCTCGACCCGATGACGCCTTGTTCAGGCCGCGTCAGGGTTCGGCCAGCTCCTCAATCTCATAGTCCACCCGGAAATGTTTCTGAAGCTCCGTCTTGAGCTTCTCGGTGATTGTGCAGCCGTCGTTAGGAAAGGAGAGCTCTACGATTCTGCCGTTGTCTAGAAGCCGAATGACGAACGCATCGCGGCCTTTCGGCTCTCGCACGGTTTCGTAGAGCTCTCGGAGCCGATACTTATCGCGTTCGAGATTGCCGGTGCGACGGAAGTTGATCAACAGCCGGCGCATCGGACGGGGATGGGAAACGACTTTGGAGATTGACGGACGACGCGTCTCCTCGCCGGAGGCAACGGATGACGCTTCAGGCGATGATTCAGAGGCGGATCGCTGCGTCTTATCCGCCGCCGTTTCGGACGTTTCAGGCTCGACCGGTTCTGCCTCCGGCCCGATTTTTGACGGGGCGGCGCTTTCTGCGCTGTGCAACGCAGCGCCGTTCTGGAAGCTGTGTTGGTCTTCGGGGCTTTTTGCTTCGCCGTGGATGGGAATCGCCGACGGTTCCGCCGCTGGCGACAATGCGACGGCGTCCGCTTCCTCGTCGTCCGTCCACTGCGGCGGTTCGTTGTAGAAGGGACTCATCTCCGCTTCTTCCCACGCTTCCATGTCGCTTGCGAACCCATTTCCACCCCTCGTCGACGGCGCAGCGCCATTCTGGGGCGGCGCATCCTGAAACAGGGGCGTCTGCAAGGCCGGCGTCTCCTCCTCGACACCGATGTAACTTTCCACGTGCGTCTGCACAATGTCGGCCAGCAGCGTCGTCTGGCCTTCGCGCGTCTGCGCCTTGCCTTTGACGATCACCACCGAATCTACGACAAGCTTCTCTTTGAATTCGGCGTAGGCTTTGGGGAAAAAGACCACCTCGCAGCCGCCTTGCAGGTCTTCCAATTGGACGAAGGCCATCTGGTCGCCTTTTTTGGTGTTGATGACGCGCACGTTCGTGATCACTCCCGCCAGCGTCACGCCTTTGCCGTCGTAGCGTTCGTCCAGCTCGGCGCAGGAGCAAGTGGTGATGCGTTTGAAGTCGATCTTGAGCTGGTGCAGCGGGTGGCTGATCGAGTAGACGCCGAGCAGCTCTTTCTCCCATTGGAGCTTCTCACGGCCCTTCACCTCTTCGATGTCCGGCAGCTTGATCGGAGAGACATGGGCTTCCTCTTTCGCAGCCCCAAGCATGTCAAAAATGGAAAGTTGGCCGCTCTCGCGGGCGTCGTGCACGGCGGCGGAGGCGCTCACCATCTGGTCGAGCACGGCGAGCAGCTGGCTGCGTTTGCCGAAGCGGTCGAACGCGCCCGCCTTGATCAGGCACTCCAGCGCGCGCTTGTTGACCTGGCGCAGATCGACGCGGTCGCAGAAATCTTCCAGGCTCTTGAAAGGGCCGCCTTTCTGACGCGCCTCCAGGATCACCCGCACCGGCCCTTCGCCCACGTTCTTGATGGCGGCCATGCCGAAGCGGATGGCGCTGCCTTCGGGCACAGGGAAGGGGTAGCCGAGGTTCGGATCGCGGTGCGCCAACGTCGGCGTGTCGGCGGGGCGCTGTTGAATTTCAAAGTCAAGGCCGGAGTAGTTGACGTCGGGCGGGAGCACGTCGATGCCCATGCGCCGACATTCGTTGATGAAATTGGCCACCTTCTCCGTCTTGTCGCGCTCGACCAGGAGCTGCGCCGCCATGTATTCGACCGGATAGTGCGCCTTCAGATAGGCCGTCTGCACGGTGATGACGGCGTAGTCGGCGGCGTGCGACTTGTTAAAACCGTATCTTGCAAAAAATTCTATATCCGCATAAATTTCTGCAGCGATCGCAGGATCGATTCCGTTCTTTTCACAGCCTGCAATAAAAATCTTCTTATGTTTTTCAATCTCCGACGCTTTTTTCTTGCCGATGGCGCGGCGCAACAGATCGGCTTCACCTGGGGTGTAGCCGGCGAGGTGGCTTAGAATCTGAATGATTTGTTCCTGATAGACGCAGTTGTGAACCACGATGTTGTCGGCCACAAAGCTGTGCAGTCCTTCGACGGTCAGATCATAGACATGCTCCACCCCAACGTACTCAATCGATGCAATTTCTTCCCAAATCACGCCGAGCCGTTTACGGGTCTCGGGCAAAGGCAACGCTTCGGCAAGTTGCGCTGCAACGTGCGCCGAGATGCGAGAGAGGTTGCGGCGCTTTGGATGAAAATGCTGGCGATCCACGCCGTACGCCTTCATCATTCCACGATAGGACAACGTGCGCACAGCGTCGACTTCGTCGAGAAATGGCTGTTGAGCAAGGGTGGAGAAACTCTGCTGCGTGCAGGCGATGGTGCGCTTTGCCGTGATCATATGCGGTTGCACCCAAGCGGCAAATCTCGCCGTATCATAGACCGTCACCTGGTAGCCGGTGCGTTGCGTGGCTTGATCGGCGCCAATCCTATAGTGAGATTGGTAGACGGTGGAGCGAATTCCCAGCCGCAGCAACAGTGTTTGAATCTGTTCTGCAAGGCGTTGGGAGACGGTTTTATAATGGCAAAGCTTGCGCCCTACATATCCGTCACAATCCCACAAAGAGGCGAGGAAAAAAGCAATCTCCTCATTTCCTAGCCCGAAAATAAAGTCTGGGATCACTTTTTCGTGACTGCGCAACCCGCCGGGGCGTTGCCCCGCCGGCGCTTTTAAGCCGAGCGCTCGCAGCCATTCCAGCAGCGCATTCGGCGTATGATAGCCGGCGCTCCCCCGCTCTTTCGAGGCGCCGATGCGAATGACGCCGCGCACCTGCTGCGTGATATGAGGTCGAACGCCCTCAAAGGCTTCCAGGCAGCGTTGGTATTCAGCCAACAGCACCGGGTCCTTGGAGACAAAGTCGACGCACGCCATGCTCGCCAGGCTGCCATCCGCCAACAGATAGGCCAAAACGCGCAAACGGCGACGGTCCTCCGGCTGGGGCGCTGCGTCCGGTCCTATCAGATAAGGAGGCGTCGCTACAAAGTCGCCGGGGCGCAATTCTCGTAAGGGACGCCAGCCTGTCTCGGTCAACAGGCGGTGATCTTCGGTTACTTTGACGCTGGCCCCGTTGCGCAACACCACGCGATAGACCGGCTTTTCGCCGCTGTCGATCCAGTGGGTCACGCGGCCGACCGCCGGCTGCCAGTTTTCATCAACGCCCTGCACATAAAATTCGCGCAGCTTGCCGATGTCCGCCAGACGATAGCGGCGCCCGGTGCGCGCCTCGGTGATCATGGCGTCGCCGCTGACGCAGATGCCGTAAGTCTCACTTAAAATCGACTGAAGGGCGGGATGCTTGTACTCGACCGGCTCCTGGCCGTGCATGCGGCGGATGAAGGAGGGAATGTACTCCATCGGCCCGGGGCGGTACAGTGAGATGACGGCGACGATGTGCTCGAAGGTGGTGGGCTTCATCTCGGTGAGGACGCGACGCATGCCCTGGCTTTCCACCTGGAAGACGCCGCTCACCTCGCCGCTGGAGAGGAGCTTGAAGGCCTCGCGCGCCGCCTCGCCTTCGTAGGGGATGGTCTGCAGCGTGTACTCGACGCCGTGGCGCTCCTTGATCAGCCGGGCGGCCTCGCGCATCACCGAGAGCGTGCTCAGCCCCAGAAAGTCCACCTTGAGCAGGCCGATCGACTCCAGGATGGGGAATTCATACTGGGCGATGGTGCTGGTCACGGTGGATTTGCTGCCGCGCATGAGCGGCGTGTAGTGGGTCAACTCCTTGTCGGCGACGATCACGGCGGCGGCGTGCACGCCGGCGTTGCGCGCCACGCCCTCGAGCTGCATGGCGGTGTCGAGCAGCTTGCGCACCCACGTTTCTTTGTTGTAGAGATCGACCAGCTCCTGGTTGTAGAACTCATGCCCCTCGGTCAGGCAGTCCTTGATCGTGACCGGCTTGCCCGGAATGCCGGGGATGAGCTTGGCAATGTAATCGACTTTGGCCAGCTCGATGCCCTGGGCGCGGCCGACGTCGCGCACCGCAGCTTTGGCCTTCATGCGGTTGAAGGTGGCGATCTGCGCGACCTGGCTTTCCCCATATTTTTGCACGGTGTAGCGGATCATCTCCTCGCGCTGGTCATCGGGAAAGTCCAGGTCGAAGTCGGGCATGGTGACGCGACCGGGGTTGAGGAAGCGCTCGAAGATCAGGTTGTTCTTGAGCGGGTCGATGCTGGTGATGCCGATGCAGTAGGCGACCAGCGAGCCGGCGCCCGACCCGCGCACGTTCCACCAGATGTTGCGGCTGCGGGCGAAGTTGCAGAGGTCGGCGACGATCAGGTAGTAGACGTCGAACCCCATTTCGTGGATGGTGCGCAGCTCGCGCTCCTTGCGCTCCTGCACCTCCGGGTCGTCGGCGCGGTCGCCGTAGAGTCGGCGCAGGCCCTCTTCCGTCAGGTGGCGCAGATAGGTCTCGTAGGTGAAGCCTTCTGGGATGGGCAGATCGGGCAGGTGGTAGGTTGGGTCTTCGAGGTCCACCTCGCACATTTCGGCGATGCGCAGGGTGTGGTCGAAGGCGCTCGCCGGCAGGTCGATGAAGGGGCGGAAAGTCGCCTCCATCTGCGCCCGGCTTTTGAGGAAATAGCTGCCGTCGCTCATGCGCATGCGGTTGGGCTGGTCGAGCGTGGCGCCGGTCTGCACACAGAGCAGCACGTCGTGCGGGCCGCCATCCTCCTCGCGCACGTAATGCACGTCGTTGGTGACGACCAGGTTCAGCCCGAACTTCTCCGCCCAGGGCACGAGAATTTTGTTGACCTGCACCAGCTCCGGGATCGAGTGCTCCTGCAGCTCGATGAAAAAATTCTCTTTGCCGAAGACATCGACGTACCAGCCCAGCCGTTCGTAGGCCTCGCGCTCTTTGCCCTGCGCCAGCAACTGCGGCACCTCGGCGCCCAGGCAGCCCGTGCTGGCGATCAGCCCTTCGGCGTGGGCGGCGAGAAATTCATGATCGATGCGCGGCTTGTAATAGTAGCCGTCCAACTGGCTGCGCGTGGCGATCTTGAGCAGGTTCCGATAGCCGGTCATGTTTTTGGCCAGCAGCAGCAGGTGATAGTTGTCGCGGTCGAGCTGGGGGTCGCGCCCCGTCATGGGGCGACCCCACACCGTCTGATAAGCCTCGATGCCGATGATGGGCCGGATGCCCGCCTCGCGGCAGGCGCGGAAGAACTCGATGGCGCCGTGCATCACGCCGTGGTCGGTCAATGCCAGCGCCGGCTGCCCCAGCTTCACCGCCTCCTTGACCAGGGACTTGATGCGCCCCAGGCCGTCCAGCAGCGAATATTCGGAATGGACGTGCAAGTGCACAAAATCGTCGGCCATCTTGGATCGCGTCCGTGCTCAGGAACTTTGCATAATCGGAACCGATGTTCTATAGAAGCTTCTGTGATTATAACAAAAGATGCGATGATGCAGCGAACCGCTCGATGGTGCACGATGTGCAACGAGGCTGCGCAGGGGTGTTGCAGTCAATGATACACTTTTGCGCATTGAAATGTGACAAGGGTTGCGTTACGCTTAGAAGTGTCAGACGAGTGAAAGCCTATCCCCAAGCCGTCGCCGGACTCCCATGCGCTGCAGAGAATGCTGCAAATGCGACGGCAAGGAAGGGCCTCTATTGTTTCGGAAAAGCAGATTTCGATCAGGAGGAAAGCGTGAAAATTCGACTCGACAAATTTACGGTCGCCGTGCTGGTCGTCGTTGGGCTGTTGATCGCTGCAGCGCTTGTGACCGTCAATATTCAAGGAGCGGGGGAGGCGCCGCCCGCTTATCGCACGGAGGATGCGCCGGAGACGCCGATTTACAATGCCTTTTTGGCGCTGAAGGCAGGCGACATCGCCATGGCGCGCGCCCAGTACAGCAAGCGCGTGCTGGAGGAGGTGGAGAGCGAACGCGGCTATGGCCCCTTGCGTGGAGACGCGTACATCTACGGGGATGCCGCGCGCCGTCTGCGCATCCTGAACGTGCGCATGGACCCCGAGAACGCCAACCGCGCGTACGTGACCGTCGCCATCGACGCCTACGCCACCGGCGGCCTCTTCAGCAGCGGCTCGACCTGGACGTCGGAGCGCATCGTCGAGGTCGTCCGCGAGGACGGCGCCTGGAAAATCAACACGCAGGAATATTTCTATTGACGCCCCAGGGATGGCTGACGCCCTCTGAACGGCGGCAAGGACGCGTTGATCAAACGGCGCGCACAGAATTGAGAGCGATTTCATCATGTTGACAGGGGTTCAAATGCAAAACAATGCGAAAATCACCCGACTGACAGCTGTACGGCGTCTGTACATCTATCTGGTTGCGTTCGTGAGTCAGATGGCGGCGCTGGCGGCCGTCAATGAGCTGATCGGCATGCTCAGCCGGGCGTGGCTGGAGCGCGACAGCATGTTGCAGGGCGCTTTCCTGCGCACCACCGCCGCCAATTCCATCGGCGCGTTGCTCGTCGCCACGCCGATCTTTTTGATTCACTGGGGGCTGGCGCAGCGCTTTGGCGATGCGCTCGACGAACGCCGCTCCGTCTGGCGCAAACTTTTTCTGTATGGGTCCACCGCAGCCGGATTGATCGTGATGCTCTCGAACCTCGGTCGGCTGTTGCGCGAGATCGGTTGGCTGGCCTTTGGCGGCGCCCTCGGCGCCATCCAGTCCTGGCCGGCGGGCTGGCTGCAGTGGGGTTTGATGGCCCTCGTGGGCGTTGGCCTGATTTATCAGTGGGGCGCGGTGTTGCTCAACGATGGCGATTGGGGCCAGGAGGCGCGCTTCGCCCGCTTCGTTCGCCAGTTGTTTCTTGTGCTCGCCGGGCTGACGGGGTTGGGAATCGCCATTTGGGGCGGCCACATGTTGATTCAGATTGGATTGCAGATGGCCCTTGACCGGGCGTTCGGCGCACTGGAATGGGGATGGTGGCGACGACCGCTGGCGGACGCAGTCAGTCAGGCGCTCATTGGAAGCTGGCTTTTCCACGCCATCTGGCGTCAATGGCAGGACGCGCTGACCCTCAACCCCGCGGAAGGACGCGCCGTCATGCGCCGCATCTATCTCTATCTCGGCGTGTTGATCGGCGCCATCACCACCTTGACGCCGGCGGCGCTGTTGCTGCGCGAAGGTGTGCTGATGGTTATCGGCGAAGGCGGCGATTCGCTCGCCGGGCTGCTCGACCGCATGACGGGGCCGGTCTCCTTCATTCCGGTGGGCGCCGTGGTCTGGCGCTGGTGTTGGGCGACGCTGCGCAAGGAAACGGACGCCTACGGGGACAGCAACGAAAGCGCCACCGTGCGCCGCGTGTACACCTATCTTGTGACCGCCACAGGGCTGGCGCTGCTCTGGGTGGGCGCCGTCGAGCTGCTGCATGCGCTGATCGACGCCGCGCTGGTCGGAGGCCTCTGGCGCGAGCCGCTGGCGAACGGCGTGGCGCTGCTCGCAGTCGGCGCGCCGGTCTGGGTCGTCTTCTGGCGTCGGGCGCAGTCCATCGCCGAGCGCACCGACGCCGCGGGCGCCGTCGAGCGCAACTCCTGGCCGCGTAAGATCTATCTTTACGGCGTAGCGCTGGTCGGCGCCCTGGCGCTGCTCTTCACGCTGGCGCAGGTGCTCTACCGTGTGCTGCTCGTCGTCATGGGCGACCCGAACGCCATGCTCTCCTCCGGCGAGCTGGCCTATCGTCTGGCGGATAGCATGGTGGCGGCGGCGTTGTGGGCGCTGCATCTGCTGGCCCTGCGCGCCGACGGTCGCTTTGAGAAAGCGGCGGAGGCAGCGTTGGAGGCGCCGCAAAGCCTCTCTGAACGGCGCGCGGCGTTGGAGGCGCACATCGCCTGGCTGGAAGCGGAGCTGGCCGCCGCGCGCGCCGAACTGGCGAAGCTGGAAGGTGGGCCGTAGACGTCTGCGGTCGGCGCAGTTGATCGTTACTCTTGACGGAAAGCCTCTGAAATGGGCCGTTTGGCCTCCTCCACCAGATAGATGCGTCCACAGCCCGGACAGGAATGATGATATGCATAGAAGTAGCGCTGTCCGGGCTTCGGCTTGCTTTTGGTCGGGCGTCGTTCCAGCTCCGCCCCGCAGGCCCGGCAGAAAAGGCCCGTTTTGGGAGAGTCGTTCTGAGCGGCCGGCGCCATCGCCTCCACGTATCCTTCGTCGGGCGGCAGATTGGGCTGTTGCAGCGCCTCCACGGCCAGGCGATCGCACAGCTCATTTTCCGGATGGTCGGCGTGGCCTTTGACCCACGCAAAGGTGACGTGGTGTTTGTCGCACAGCGCAAGCAGCCGCTCCCACAGGTCAGGGTTGACGACCGGCTCCTTGTTCGAGCGCTTCCACCCCTGCTGGCGCCATCGTCTTGCCCAGCCCTTCGTCATGGCGTCGACCAGGTATTTGGAGTCGCTGACCAATGTAACGTCGCACGGCTCCTTAAGCAGCTCCAGTCCTTTGATGGCCGCCATCAGCTCCATGCGGTTGTTGGTGGTGCGCGCAAAGCCGCCGGAGATTTGCTTGCGATGGGGGCCGTAAACCAACACCACGCCGTAGCCGCCGGGCCCCGGATTCGGCTCGGCGGCGCCGTCGGTGTAGATGGTGACTTGCTTGCGTTGCGTCATCTTTTTTGTCAAAACGCTCTCTGCCGCCTGAGCGACGCGTTCAGTCCTCAAGCGCCAGCGTGTAGGATTGAAAGACGTTGTTGTCCACGTCGCGCACGAAGAGCACCATCTGTCGGTTTGCCAGCGCGCGGCGATACTGGTCTTCGACCTGGCGCCGCGAAACAGGTTCGAGCACCATGAGGAATTCTTCAAACGGATAGGCGTAGATTTCGGCCTTCTGCACGTCGATCAACATGATCGGCCGCTGTTCGGCGAAGCGGTTGTACGTTTCGGCGATCGAGGGCCACTGCTGCTCAATCAGTTCAATATAGGGGTCTTTGGGCATGATTTTCTCCTTGAGAATGGGTGGGATTCCACCATCTATTGAGGGCGCACGCCGTCGTTGCGAAATTCCAACCGCCACAACGCATACAGGCACAGCCCGGCGACAGCGAACGCAACGGCGAAAGCCTCGTGGAACGAAGCCTGCGAGACAAAGATCGCCGCCACGCCGAACGCGCAACAGATGAGGTAACAGACCAACACCGCCTCGCGGCGACTGCCGAGCAAATAGGCGAGGCGATGGCTGATGTGATCTTTGCCCGGCGTCGTCAGCGGGTTCTTGCCGCGGCGCAACCGGCTGATGAAGACGAGCGTCGTGTCGAAGATGGGCAGCCCCAGCACCAGGACCGGGATCATCCAGGTCACCGTGACGCTGTTGCTCGGAAAACGCAATTTGATGGCCACCGCCGCCAGCATAAAGCCCAGAAAGAGGCTGCCTGCGTCGCCCATGAAGATGTGCGCCGGGTTCCAGTTATAGATCAGGAAGCCGGCGCAGGCGCCCACCAACGCCGCCGCCAACGCGCCGACCAGATATTGCCCGCTCATCGCCGCCAGCAGCGTGAAAAAGATGGCGGCGATCATCGCCACGCCGCCGCTCAACCCGTCCATGTTGTCGAGCAGGTTCAACGCGTTGGTGATGCCAACCACCCACACCAGGGTTAGGACCACGTCCAGCCAGGCGCCGAAAATCTGAACGCGGACGCCGGAATAGATCAAAACGCCGGCGGCGACGAGCTGGCCGAACAACTTGACATAGCTGCTCAATCCCCAGCGATCATCGACCAGCCCCATGAAGCTCATCAGCGTGGCGCCGACGAAAATGCCGACGACCTCGTTGATGTAGTCGCGGTCGCCGAAGAAGACCAGCGCCAGAATGAACGACACGTAGATGGCGGCGCCGCCGAGCAACGGCACCGGCGACGCGTGAATCTTACGCGCGGAAGGCTTATCGACCGTGCCGGTTTGCAACGCCACGCGGCGCATCACCGGCACCACGCCGAGCGTGAGCAGCAACGTGCTCGCCCCGATCAGAATAAACGCCGTCATCGGCAACGTGTCGGGCATAGGGGGCCTCAACTGCTCGCTTCTGCAATCAGCGCATCGATGGCGGCATGCTGATCCGGGGGGGCCAGCGTCCTGGCTTGCTGGAACATCGCCAGCGCCTCGCTGCGCCGGTTCAGACGCAGCAGCGCCATGCCGGCTTCGACGGCATATTGATAGTTGTTCGGATCGAGCGCCATCAGCGTTTGAGCCACTTCAAGCGCCTTCTCCTGGTTGTCGGTCGTGGCGTAGAGCGAGCTGAGCGTGCGCAGCGTGTTGACGTCATTGGGCGCCAGCTGGCGAATCGCCTCCATCTCGGCGATCATCCCTTGGACGTCGCCCTGGCGTTGATAGAGATCCGCAGCCAGTTGGTGCAGCCCGATTCGGTCTTCGATGCTGGTGGCGGAGGCGAGCCCCTGGCGCGCGTAAGCCATCGCCTGCTCCAGATTGCCCTGGTCGCGCGCAAGGATCGCCAGGTTGCGCAACGCCTGCGCGTTGCCCGGCAGCAGCTCGAGCAGACGTCGATTGGCTTCGGCGGCTGCCTCCAGATTGCCCTGCCGCGCCTCGATCACGCCTAGATAACTGAGCATCTGCGCTGCGGACTGCGGTCGTTGCGCCTCCTCGAAGAGCTGGACGCCTTTGCGCAGCGTCTCCAGCAGGCGATCCGTCTGCCCCGTGCGCTCGAAATAATCGGCCAGCAGCAGATACGTCTGGTCGAAGAGCGGGTCGAGCGTCAGGCTGTGCTCAAAGGAGGCCAACGCCTCTTCGGTGCGGCCGGCGGCCATCAGCGCGTTGCCGCGTTCGTTCCACAGGTGCGCCGCGTTGGGGCTGAGCGTCACGGCGATGTCGTACATGGCGATGCTCTGTTCCAGGCGCTGCTGGCGGACGGCCGGGTCGTCGGAGAGGTCGGCCCAGCTCCGATAGAGCCGCGCCAGGTTGGCGGTGTGGTCGGTGTTGAGCGGGTTGACGCGCTGCGCCTCGAGGAGCACGGTTTCGGCGGCGCGCAAGAGGTCGTTGCGGCCAAGCTGCGCCACCACGTCCGGCGTCAGCGCCAGCACGTCGTCGAGCGTCAGCGGCTCCGGCAGCGTCGCAGCGCCGTGGGGAGGCGCCTGTTTCGCCAGCTCCAGCAGCGCCCGCCCCAAGAAGAGCATGTAATAGTCCTCGGTCTTGCGCGTAGCCAGGGCGCGTTTGTACAGCTCCACGCTGCTCAGCCAGTTGCCCTGGCTGTCGAACTGTTGCCCTTGTTTGTAGACGATGTCGGCCTTCACCAGCGTGACGTTGACGGTGAGGATCAGAAACGCCGCCAGCGCAACCGCGGCGACGCCTGTGGACGCCGCGGCCCAGCTGCGTCCAACGGCGGGCAGCGCGCGAGCGCGCAGGGCGGGCCAGGCGTAGACCGTGGCCGCCGTCGCCATCCACAGGATGACGATGAAGGTGTAGAATCCAAAGTGGCCGCCGATGCGTTCGAGTTGCAGGTTGAGAAACTCTTGATTGGTGATCCCCGGCGGCGGTTGGATCGGCGCCAGGCGCGTCGCCTGAATCAGCCCGTAGACCAGCCAGGCGCCCCAGACCAGGCCGGCATGCAGCGCGTAGCCCGTCAACCACCACCCCAAATCCGGCGCCCTGCGCTGCGCCAGCGACTCTTCCGCCAGGCCAACGGTGGCCGCCACCAGCCAGGTGAAGAGCATCAAGAAGAAGATGGCCGGGCTTGTCGCCCCGGTTTTGGGATTGACGAAGATGCTCTCACTCAGAATGCGCACCGGATCGGCGAGCCCTGCGGCGTTCGTCGTGTAGATATACACGAAGGTCAGAAAGATCAGCGCGTCGGTCATCACCGTGCGCGGCAGGCGAGGAGCGTGTACGCCGACCGCACGCGTGCGACGGGTCGGGGCGGCGGCTTTGCCCTGTCGGCCCCGCTTTGGAGGCGTCGAGGCGGAGGCCGCCTCCTCCCCTTCTTCGGCCATGGCCAGCTCCGTGGAGAGCACGGGAAGGAGCCGCATCCCGATCAGCATCAGCACAGCGGTGAAGACCCAAAAATGGGTGCGCGTGGCGCCGATGGCGATGCCAAAGTGAATCTCCAGATAGTGGGCGACGATAGCCGTCAGCAGGGCGATGATCATCATCAGCCGCGGCAGGTCTGCTCGGTCGGGTCTGTGGCGCGCATGAAGGAACGCCGCCAGCGCCGCATATGCGCCGAAGCCGGTGACGATGCCGAAGGGCAACCCCAGCCCCGCCATGCGCAACTGCCAGTCATCGAACGCCATCAGGAGCAGTGAAACGCCGATCCCCCCAAACGCCACCAGGCCGCCGAAGAGCAGCGAGTCGCGGCGCTGCTTGATGAGGCCCAGCCAGCGCAAGGACCAGTAAAAGATCGCCACAAAAAGCGCAATGTAGCCGATAAAGCCGAGCAGCCCTGTGATGACGAGGCTGTCCCACGCTTCGTTGTGAGAACGGTCCGGGCTGGCGTTGCGCGCCTCGATCTGCGCCAGCTCCGGCGGATAGAAGGGGTTGAAGGCCACCCACATTGCTTCCGGCCCATAGCCGACGAGAGGGCGCAGGAAGTTGGCGTTATCCTGGCTGCCATCCGGGAAGGTCAGCGGCTCATGCGGCAACAGCATCTGGGTGGCGCCCCCCCAGATCAACTGGCGCACCTTGCCCGTGCCGCTGTCGATCTCCAGCACGTTGACAAAGCGGCCGACGTAGGGCGCCTCTTTGATAAAGCCAAAGGCGGGGACGAAGTTGGCGGCCAGAATGAGGAGCACCACCGCCGCCACGCCTCCGACGGCCAGGCTCAACAGCGCGCGGAAATAGCGCGGGCGCACTGCGCTGACGGTGAGCAGCCCAAACAGAAAGACGCCGGGCACCCATCCCAGCCAGGGGCCGCGGCTCTGCGTCCAGACGATGGCGATGGCCTGAACGAGCAGCACAAACAGATACGCGCCGCCGGCGAGGGAAGATTGCCACTCCTGCGGCTGCGCGTTCGTCGGCTGGCCGATGCCCATCAAGCGCACAAAGCTGGTGAAGACGCGCTCCAACGTCAGGAAAAAGGCCATGATCAGATAGGCGGCCAGGAAGATGGCGTTGCCCGCGTTGGCGGCCACGCGCGTCTGCACGTCGCCGCCCCAGGGCAAGGGATCGAGGCCGTAATGCTGGATCACGCCGTAGATCGAAATCGGCAGGCTGGTGAGGATGACCGCATGTTGGAAGCGTCGCAGCTGCTCGGGCCGACGCATCGTTGCGGCGGTCAGGGCCGCAATCGTGACGTAGGCCAGAAAGCTGTAGGTCCCTTGCAGGCGTTGATAGGAGCCGAACCAGCTCACGAAGACGGCGACGCTGAAGATGGTGCTGAGCGCAAAGGCCAGGATCATCAGCCCAACCGGCCAGATGAACGGATTCTTCACGAAGCCGCGCCAGTTGGCCCCTTGCCCACGCGCCTCCGACGAATCGTCGCCGCCGGGCAGCCAGGCGTAGCCGCCGTTGGCGAGCTTGATCGCCCACGCCGCCATCATCACCAGCGCAATCGTGCGCACCAGGCTGATTTTGTCCGGCTCAAAGACGCGGCTGGAAAAGACGTTGAAAAAAAGCGGCGAGACGACCAGCGCAGCCAGCCACCCCGCCTCGAGCACGCTGTCACACCATTGATCCAGCTTCGTTCGATTCACCATCAAAGCTTCACCATCAAAGTTGAACGTCCTCTGCATAGCGCACATAATGCCTGCATCAGGCCAATGTTAACGTAGGCGGTGCAACGGGTCAAGAACTTCACAATGGATTCAGACGGAAACGAATTAGATTGTCACGAATTAGGCTGTGGGCGGACGAGGGTCATCGGGGGAGGCGACAACGGATTCAGAGGGAAACGGGTCAGGCTGTGGGCGAACGACGGCCGTTGGCACGCGCAACGAATTTGTGGATTTCATCGCTTCCGCAATTCCCACGATCAACACAAGCACTGCAACGACGCCGGCGGTCGAGAGGATGGCGAAGAGGGGCGGAGGCAGTTGCTCCCAGAGTCGGGTGAGCCGGGCCACCGCAGCCAGCGCATAGCCAAGAACCGCAAAGCGTCGGCTGCGCTCACTCCGCCCCCAGAGCCACGCCATCGCCGGCGCGAACAGGACATGGTTATATCGTTCGGTGTGGGGGAAAGGCAGCAAACAGAAGAGCACCCACGCCCAGAAGGGCGCAGTGTGCTCCTGCATCCGCGCGCCGCGGAGGATGAGCCGCACAACGAACAGGCCGATTCCGACCAGCGCCGCAGCCGTCAGCGCCGATGCAACCCAAGGCGCCTCCCCTGCAAACAGACGCTGAAGCGTCGCCGGCAGCGATTGATCGTCGCGGCCGGCGAGCGCAGCGAACTCGCCGGCGCGCCCTGGCAGGAACGCGAGGAAGTAGTCGGCCATCAGCGTCGGCGTGAGCAGCATATGAGCCGCCGCAAATAAAAGCAGGGCGACCATCGTCGCCATCGCCAGAGCAAACCGACGTTGCAGCAAGAAGGCGAAAGGCCAGAAGAGAGGAAAGAGTTTCGTCGCCAACGCGGCCAGCCACGCCGCCAGCGCTGCGCCCCGGCGCAAAGGGCGAACGGCGCAAAGCGGGTCCGCCAACAGGAGCGCAGCCGTCAACGCAATGATGGCGCTCTGCCCCAGGGCCAAAGTCAACGCCGTCGGCCCGAAGGTCATCAGCAGAACAAAGACCAGCGCCCGCCCCCGGCGCGTTTCGACGCCGGCAAGCCCCGCCAGCGTTCTCGCACACCAGACGAGCATCAACAGCTGGAGCGCCAACCACAGCCACGCCGCCGCCGGAAAACTCAGCCAGGAGAACGGCTGCATCAGCCACGCCCACAAAGGGAAACTGTTGAGCAACGGGATCGGCGTCGGGGTCTGCGTGCGCTCGGCCAGCGTCAACAACGTTGCCTCCGGCCAACGATAGGGGGAAAGGCCAAGCCGAGCCGCCCACCCTCCCATGTAGAATGAGGAGAAATCGAACAGAGCAGGCGTGGGCCAGAAGACCTCCAGTCGCAGCGCAAAGGTCGCTGCGTGAATTCCAAACGCCGACCAGAAAAGGAAATTCCAGAAAGGGATGCGTCGCATCGACGGAGTCGCCCTCGTCAAAGAGATCTACGTCTTCTCAGCCGTTCGTCGATAAATGTCGAGCGTAGCAGCGGCGTTGCGCTCCCAGGAAAAGGTCGCCGCGCGGCGCAGACCTTGTTCGCTCAGCGCTTGACGCAGCGCCCTATCCTCCACCAGGCGCTGCATCGCCTCCGTCAGCGCCCCGAGATCGGTCGGATCGAACAGCAGCGCAGCCTCGCCGACCACCTCCGGCAGGCTGGAAACGTTGCTGCACGCCACCGGCGTTCCACAGGCCATCGCCTCCAGCGTCGGCAGGCCGAACCCTTCATAGCGGCTCGGAAAGATAAACGCCAACGCTGCGCTGTACAGGGCGGGCAGATCAACGTCCTCGACGAGACCCAGGAAGCGGATGCGTTCTCCCAATCCCAGAGCCTGCGCTCTTTGCATGGCCTCCGGATAGCGGGGGTCCCACGGGCCTGCCACCAGCAAAGGCGGCGCCGAAGCCTTCAACGCCGCATAGGCGCTCACCAGGGTGACGAGGTTCTTGTGCGGCTTGTTGCTGCCCACATAGAGCAGGAACGCCTGCGGCAACGCGTAGCGCGCGCGCAGGCGTTCGATAACTTGCCTGGGCTGAGGGCGGAAGCGGGCGTCCGCCGCCAACGGCACAGCCGTGACGCGCTCCGCCGGCGCGGCGAAGGTCGCCAGCAGATCGCGCCGCGAAGCCTCCGAGATGGCGATCACGTGGCGCGCAGCGCGCAGCGCCATGTGCATAGCAAAACGAAACAACAGCCGGGCGCGGCGCGAAACGTAAGAGGGGAAACGCAGCGGGATCAGGTCGTAAAAGGTCAACACAGTCGGAAGCCCCGGACGGTAGGGCATCAGATAATAGGGGCTGTGATAGAGCGACGCCTTTGCATTTTTCCTTTGCTTGTGGAGCAACGGAGGAACTTTCCATTGCTGTTGCAGCGCAAAGGGAGAGACGTCGCACGCCAGCATCTCGACGCCGGCGCGCAAGCAAGCCGCGAATTGCTCCTCTTGCGCAGGATAGCCCAACAACATGAGCCGTTCATCCGCACGTAAATGCTCCACGAGCGCCGAGACGAGATTGGCGACGTAGCGTCCAATGCCGGGGAAATGGGGAGCGGCGGTGCGCACGTCAAGAAGATACTTCATCGCCCCAGCGCCTCTTCATAAAACGCCAGCGTCCGGCGCAGCATCTCCTCACGCGTGAACGCCTGCTCGACCCGGCGTCGGCCGGCGGCGCCAAAAGCCCGGCGCTGCTCAGGATGTTCGAGCAACTGCCGAAGCGCTGCGGCCAGCGCCTCGGAGTTCTGGGGTGGAACGACCAGGCCGGTCACGCCGTGCTGGTTGACGTAGGAGGTGCCGGTGCCCAGCTCCGTGCAGATGACGGGCAACCCGCACGCCATGGCCTCCAGCTGGACGATGCCGAAGGTTTCGGCGCGGTTGGTGGAGGGCAACACGAAGACGTCGGCGGCGTGATAGAGCGCCGTCACCGCTTCATCGCTCAGCTCGCCGAGAAAATGCACGCGATCGGCGACGCCATTGCGCTGCGCCTGATGCTGCAACGCGGCGGCGAGAGGGCCGACGCCGACGATCAGAAAATGGGCAGAAGCAGACAGTCGAGCCGCTGCGTCGATCAACACGTCGACGCCCTTGTAGTGGCGCAGCCGCCCCACGAAGAGCACGAGCAGGCGATCCGGCCAGCGCGCGCGCCAGCGCGCCGCCTCCGCCTCGACCGCCGGCGTCCGTTCAAAGCGCTCGAGGTCGACGCCGAAATGAATGACCCGGCACTTTTCGGCGTGCACGCGCAGAAACGGCGAGTCCTGAATGTAAACGGGATTGGAAACAGCGATCAGATCGGCGCGGCGTAACGTCTCCCACAGAAAGGGTCGATAGAGCGTCCCCAAGACGCGCTGACGCACGATGTCGCTGTGATAGGTCACAACAAAACGGCGGCTGCGCCCCCACAAAAGCTGCCCAAGCTCACCGGGCGGATAGGGCATGTGCGCATGGGCGATGTCGATGTCCCTTTCCAGCCGGCGCAGCCACGCATAGAAGCTCAGGCTGACGGGCGCGGAGGAGACGTTGATCCATCGCGCCGTCTTGACGACCGGCACGCCGTCGATTTCCTGTTGAAGGGTGCGCCGCGTCGTATTGGTGACCAGCACCTGCGTCTCCACCCCCAGGCTGCGCAGCCCGACGGCAAGCTGACGGATATGATTCTCAATGCCGCCGAAGACAGGGTGGTAATCTTTATAGAGGTAGAGGACTCGCATACGCTTGAAGAGATGAATCCGTTCAAGGGTTTATCTGTAGTCTACCATGAACATCGAAGTTGCGCAGCCATTTTACATTTCCAGGGAGCGTCGAGCTTCCTGGAGGGGGATTGCGCATTTCAGGAGTCGGTGCAATCGAGTGCGCTGAAGCCTTTCTCCAACCCTGGTCAGTTGACCAGGGGAACAACTAAACCTCAGACAAAGTGGATTCTCTCCGGATGCCTAGCCCTTTCGATTGAAAAAGGGGCTACACTGGGGGAGTCGGACGCTGAACTCTCCGAACACCCATGTGTAAGATCATGCATTCACGACCGGCCCAGGGTTTTGCAACCGCTTTGCAACTATCAATTGCTTTGAGTAAGGGTGCGTTGATACCGACGTCCGGCCCCACCGCCTTTGGCGGGCTTCTCTGCGCGTTGTTCTCAGGTTGTCATTCTCTGGCGAAGGAGTGAAGCAATTATGTCATCCATGCGACCTCACAGTCCCTATGGACTCGAACATCATGGCGTCTACAATCCGAACAATGTCTTTTGGACGCTCAACACGCCGCTGCTCTATGAACAGGCCATTCGACGTTTCGAGGGCCATCTCGCCCATTTGGGTCCGTTGGTCGTGCGCACCGGGCAATACACAGGCCGTTCCCCGCGCGACAAATTCATCGTCGAAGAGGACGAGACGCGCGAGGATATTGCATGGGGCAACGTCAACCAACCTGTTTCAGAAGAGCGTTTTCGCGTCGTGTACGCCCGCCTGATGGCTTATTTACAAGGGAGGGATCTCTTTGTGCAGGATTGCTTCGTCGGCGCCGACCCCACCTATCGCATGCCGATTCGCGTCATCACCGAGACGGCGTGGGCGAGCCTGTTTGCCCGCAATCTCTTCATTCAGGCGAACGACGAAGAGTTGACGGTGCACAAGCCCGAATTTACGTTGATTCAAGCGCCGGGCTTTCACGCCATCCCAGACATCGATGGCACGCGCTCTGAAGTCTTCATCATGATCAATTTCAAGCAGAAACTGGTGTTGATCGGCGGCACGCAATACGCCGGAGAGATCAAGAAGGCTATTTTCACCGTGATGAATTATCTGTTGCCCAAGCGAGGCGTTCTGCCCATGCACTGCTCCGCCAATCTCGGCCGCAGCGGCGACGTCGCCATCTTCTTTGGGCTTTCGGGCACCGGCAAGACGACGCTGTCGACCGATCCCAAACGCACGCTGATCGGCGACGACGAGCACGGCTGGAGCGACGACGGCGTCTTCAACCTGGAGGGCGGCTGCTACGCCAAGACAATTCGACTGTCGCGCACCGCCGAGCCAGAAATTTACGAAGCCTGCCGTCGCTTCGGCACCATCCTCGAAAACGTCGGCTACAACACCGCCACCGGGCGAATCGATCTCGACGACGACTCGTTGACCGAAAACACGCGCGCCGCTTATCCGATCAGCCACATCCCCAGCGCCACGCGCAAAGGGGTCGGCGGCCATCCTAACCACATCGTGATGCTGACGGCGGACGCTTTCGGCGTGCTGCCGCCCATCGCCCGGCTGACGCCAGCGCAGGCGATGTATCACTTCCTCTCCGGGTACACCGCCAAGGTCGCCGGCACGGAGCGGGGCCTGACCGAACCGCAGGCCACCTTCAGCGCCTGCTTCGGCGAACCGTTCATGGTCTGGCATCCAAGCGTGTATGCACATATGTTGGCGGAGCGCATTCAGCAACACAAGGTGGATGTCTGGCTGGTCAACACCGGCTGGAGCGGCGGCCCCTATGGCGTCGGCAGCCGCATCAAGATCGCTTACACGCGCGCCATGATCAATGCTGCGCTGAACGGCGACCTGGACTACGTGGGCTATCGCACCGATCCGCTTTTCAACCTGCGCGTCCCGCTCGCTTGCCCAGACGTCCCTGCCGAGGTGCTCGACCCACGCTCCACCTGGGCCGATCCGTGCGCCTACGATGCGCAGGCGCGCCGGCTTGCCGAAATGTTCACGAAAAATTTTGAGAAATATGTCAACTCCGTTGATCCGGAGGTGGTGGCAGCGGGGCCATGTCTGACCGCAACTTGATGAGACGATGTTTACCATGGTCTGGAGGGAAGCGCGTGCGCGTTTTGCTGGCCGATGACCAGCCTGCGCTGCGTTCTGCAGTGCGCTTCTTGCTCGAACAGGAGCCAGACCTGTCGATCGTCGGAGAAGCCGCCGACGTCGCCGGACTGATGGAACGCGTTTCGGCGCTGCATCCAGACTTGTTGCTGCTGGATTGGGAACTTCCCGGTCTGAACGCTGTGCACAGCGCCCGGCATGTGATAAACTCCCTGTACGCCGAATGTCCCGGCCTCCATATTATCGTGTTGAGCGGTCGACCGGAAGCCGGCCTGCATGCGCTGGCCTCCGGCGCCGACGCCTTTGTCAGCAAAGCCGACCCGCCGGAGCGGCTGTTAGCCGCCTTGCGACGGGTCAAATTGAAGAGCAGGTGAAACCCATGACAGAACGATTCGACGCCGTCGTGCTCGGCGGCGGCCCGGCCGGACTGGCGGCCGCCGCCTATTTGCTTTACGCCCGCCTGAACGTCGCCTTGATCAGCCCTGATTTTGGCGGAAAGGTCTTCTATCCGTTCGCGCTGCGCGATGTTCCTCATCAGGAGACGGTCTGGGGCGCCAGCCTTGTCCATGAGCTGGCGCAGCGCGTTTCAGCTGCGCTGCAACACCACATTCTTGACACGGTCGATGCGGTGAGAAGACTCGACGACGGCGCGTTCAGGCTGAAGCTCAGTCAGGGGGGTGAAGTCGAAAGCCGCAGCGTCGTCGTATGCACCGGGGTGCGCGCCCAACGCCTCTTCGTCGAAGGCGAGATGGACTATTGGGGCAAAGGTCTCAGCTACTCTGCCATTTCTCATGCCCCGTTTTTCAGCGGCCGCAAGGTCGCCGTGATCGGCGGCGGCGAACGCGCCATTGCAGCGCTGCAGATCCTGATCCCTCTGGCCGCTCACATCGACTACATCGAGGCGCGGCCTCAACCTGTCGCCGATCGCGAGAAGGCCGAAGCGATCCTGGGACACCCGCGCATCGATGTCTTTCGCGGCTGGGAAGTGCAGCAGATCGTAGGCGATGACTATGTAACAGGCATCGACATCGTAGGGGTCAACGGCGAGGTGCGCCGCCTGCCCGTGGAGGGCGTCTTCGTGCAGTTCGGGCTGCTGCCCAACAACAGCGCCGTGCGCGACCTGGTGACGTTGGATGCGTTCGGCCATATTGTCGTCGATGAGAACTGCGCCACCAGCATGCCGGGCATCTTCGCCGCCGGCGACGTCACCAACATCTGCGCCGAACAGGTGCCGGTCTCCATCGGGGAGGGCGCCAAGGCGGGGTTGTCCGCCTGGCGCTATGTAGCGGCCAACAAACTTTGAACCGAGCGCTTGTTCCCCCGCCTTGCTTCTTGCCGGAGCGCAACCTCTTCAGGGTCTACGCGGCGTCTTCAGAAAGGACATAGACCTCCTGGCGCGGGTAGGGGATTGTAATTCCATGCAATCGGAAGGCGTCGCGCACCATTTGATAGAGTTCGCTGCGCACGCGGAAAGAATCGCCGAATTCCGCGACGTGACCAAAGGCGAGAAAACGAATGCTGTAGGGTTCCATCGAAGTCGTCAACACGCCGGGCGCCGGTTCGGAAAGGATCAAAGGATGGCGCTGGAGCGTCTCCAGCAGGACGCGCTCGGCCAGCGCCAGGTCGGCGTCGTAGGCGACGTCGACGGTGAGCACGACGCGCGCCATCCTGTCGGAATAGGTGAGAGCGATCACCGGTTTGGTCATCAACTCCTTGTTTGGCACGAAGATCTCGGAGTTGTCCGCCGTGCGCAATACGGTGGCGCGCATCGACACCCTGGTCACAGCCCCGCGCATTCCCTGCACGTCGATCACATCGCCCGGACGCACGATGCGCTCGAAAACGAGCACGATGCCGCTGACGAAGTTGCCGAACAGCTCCTGCAGGCCAAAACCAAGCCCCACCGAAAGGCCGCCGCCGATCCAGGCCAGCGCGCTCAGATCCATGCCCAGCCGGCCCAGGCCGATCAACCCGCCCAGGCTGATGACGACGTAGCGCACGGCGTTGCTGACCGTGTTGGCGACGTCGGGCTCGGCCTCGCTGCGCACCATCAGGTTGTAAAGCACCTTGCGGACGGCCCCGGCGAGCAGAATCGCCAGCAACAGGGCAATCAAGCCGTCGATCAAGTCGCCCAGGTTGATGGTCCAGTCCGCAAAGCGCAGCAGCGAAATATCGCTCAACCCCAGCGTGGAAAAGAGCACGTTGCGCACGATCACCAACACCAAAATCCAGATGACAGGCCGCAACACCTCGGCGGAGAAACGCTCAGACTGCTTCTCGGGCAGCATCGCCAGGATGAAGCCGGCGACCACCCGATAGCCCAGCACGACCCAGACAAAGGGCGTCACGGCTTCAATGAGGCCGCCAGGCCAACCGTTCTCTCTGAAGTGCAGAACCGTCTGTTGCGCCAGCAGCAAGAAGAGCGCCGGAAAGAGAATCAGATCGATTGCGCGCAGCCAGCGAATGACGCGATTGCGCAAGGATTCGGGTTGTGTCGAGGTTTTCGACTCATCCGGCTGCAGCCGTTCGGCATCCGCGTCGCCCTGCGCTTCCGTTTCGCTTGCAGGTTGTTCAGATAGACGCTTGAGCGCCGCGTCGAGCAGCTTCGGCGCCAGCCAGGAGACCGCCAGAATGAGCAGGATGGCGAAAATCTGGCGCCGGACAGCCTCTCGTTCGAGCATGATCTGAAGCAGAACGATCTGCTCTTCAAGGCGGTCGAACAATACAGAAAAGTCAACGATCATGGAGCACCTCCTTCCTCAACCTGTTCTTCCGGGAGCGGCGTCTCTTCTTCAAGGGGCGTATGGAGAGGCGTCGCTGGCTCTTCTGTGACAGGAGGCGAAGGCGTGATCGCAGGCGTAGGCGTGGGGTCCGGCGTCGGAACGACGAGGCCGTAGCGATCGGCGTCCGCCTCCAGGGCGGCGTACATTTGGGCGACCGCCTCTTCGGGGGCAACGCCGTCGACGAGGACGCTGCGATAGGCTGCGTCGCCCAGCGCAAAGACCCATTCGAGCCAGGGACGGCTCTGCATCAGCGTCGCCGATTGCAGCTGCTCTGCCATGCGCGCAACGTTCGGGCGGCGATCCAGCGAGACGGCGCCGTTGGCCGGCAGGAAACGATGCGCCGCCAGCAGCGCGCTCTGTCCTTGCACGCTGGCGGCGTAGTCCAGGAAGCGCTCGATCAGCGTCGTATGTTGTGCGCTGCGATGGGAGAGCATCGCCAGTCCGCCGACGCTTGCCAGCGGCCGCCCGGGCCCGGCCGGCCCTTCTGGGAAGAGCGTCACGCCGACGTCAGCGCTGCCGAGGCGGGCCAAAAGATCGTTGAAACGCGTCGAGGGGGCGACGAGATAGGCGCTGCGACGGCTCAGAAAGGCGTCCAGCGCCTCTTCATGTTGCACGGCTATATTGACGCCATACAAGCGCTGCGAGTCCTGCAGCCAGGCCAGCCATTGCGTCAGGGGCGTTGGCGACAGGCCAAATCCACCGTCGGCTGCGAAAAGCTGCCCGCCAAAGGCGCCGACCCCCCATATTCCACGCTCGAACCCGCCGTCAAGCACAATCGGCGCACCGCCCTGCGCCTGAGAGCGTAAGTCGGCCAGCGTGCCTGCAGGATCGGGGGCCAGGGAAGGATTATAGTACAGCGTTTGCACGTCGATGAGGAGAGGCGCAGCGAACACTCGTCCGCCGATTTGCATGGCGGAGGCGGCGAGAGGGCGCATCTGCTGCAGCAGGGTGGCGTCCAACAACTCATCGACCGGCGCCAACGCGCGCGCTGCCACCAGCGCAGGCAGGTCGCGATGCGACAGAAACAGCAGGTCGGCGCCGGCGGTCATGAGCGCCGCAAGAGAGGGCGCTTGCATCCCTTCCGTGGCGAAACTCTGCACGGTCACTCGAATGTTGGGGCAGACGTCTGTGAAGCCATCCACCAGCGTGCGCAGCAGAGCAAGCGAGCCGTTGACGTCGGGCGCCAACAGAAGCAGCGCTCCGCTCTCGATGCAGACGGAGGCGAAAGCTTCGGTGGAGGGGAAGCCAAATTCGTTGATCAAGGCGGTTTGGGCGGCAGTCGCCGACTCTGTGGCGCTTGCACTTCCGATCATGGTGCGGTTGTAAGCGGTGGCCAGCGCCGCGTAGGCGTCCTGGATGTGGGCGTCGTTAAAATAAGGAATGGCAAGGCGCGCCTGGGCGGTGATGGTGGCGATCTGAGGATAGAGCCCCTCGGAGATGCGCGTGCGCATATTGGCCGGAACGACGTTGGCCTCGCGCATCAGCGCCGCCTGTTGGTCGCTGCTGGTGAGAAAACGAGCCAGATCGAGGGCGCGCTCCACCTGCCGAGGAGAGGACATCGAGTTGAACATCAACGCCGTCGTCGTAAGGAAGGGGCCCGCGCTTCCGCCGGGTCCGGACGGCAACTGCGCCACGCCCAGGTCGTCGCCGAAGGTCTCTTCGAGCAAATTCAGCTCATTGGCATGGCCGATATAGTACGGGATATCTCCGCGCAGAAAGCGCTCGCGCAACGCCGACGCGTTATCGTCGATGATAAAAGCAGGCGTGTCGCGCACCTGCTCCATCCAGGTCAGCCAGTTGGCGATGCCTCCGATGGTCTCCTGAGGCCTTCCCGCTTCATCGAAAAGATTGACGCCAAACGCCCGGGCGCTCCAGATCGCATCCACAAACTGGCTGTTCATCAGGATGCGACGGCCACCGTTGGCCTCCTGCATCAGCTGATCGACGGTGGCCGCCGGTTGCTCGACCAACCGGCGGTTGAAATAGAGAACCTGAGTGTCGAGGGCCACCGGCAACCCATACAATCGCTCGTTGTAGCGAAGCGTGCGCAACGCCACGCTCAGGAAACGTTCGAGCAAATCATCCGAGGCCAGCTCGTCGACGGCGAGCAGGGCGCCGGCGTCGGCCAGGGAGCGCACATAGACGCTTCTGGAGATCAACAGGTCAGGCCCTAAGCCGGACTGGACGGCGCGCATATACCGCTCTTCCAGGTCGGCTTCCTGGAATTGAACGAGCACATCGACGCCTGGGTTGGCGCGGCGATAGCGGTCGAGCACAGCGTCAAGGGCGGCGGCCTCCGGCGCAGGCAGGCTGTGCCAGACCAGAATCGCGTCGCGGTGAAGAAAACTGCCTGCGCTGCGCAACGGCGACGCGCAGGAACTCAGCAGCAGAATGGTCAACAATAAACTTACAGGCAAACCATATCGTATGGCGGCGAAGCTCCGCTCCCTCAGGATATGCACGTTTTGAATCCACATAATGCCATGATTGTAGCATGGAAGGGGCGGATTGATGAGTTAGGGCATGCTGGCGAGGGGGTGACTCCCTCGCCAGCACATTTATGCGCGGCGAAGCTTGCGGTAGGTGATGCGGTGCGGACGGTCGGCCAGCGGCCCAAGGCGACGCCGACGATCTTCCTCGTATTCGCTGTAGTTGCCCGGGAAGAAGTACACCTGGCTGTCCCCTTCAAAGGCCAGGATGTGCGTGGCGATGCGATCCAGAAACCAGCGGTCGTGGGAGATCACCAGCACGCAGCCGGCGAAGGCCTCCAGGGCGTCTTCAAGCGCGCGCAGGGTGTTGACGTCGAGGTCGTTGCTGGGCTCGTCGAGCAAGAGGACGTTGCCGCCGGATTTGAGCATCTTGGCCAGGTGCACGCGGTTGCGCTCGCCGCCGGAAAGCATGCCGACCTTCTTCTGTTGGTCCTGGCCGGTGAAGTTAAAACGCGCAACGTAAGCGCGCGAATTGACGAGCCGATCGCCGAGTTGGATCTGATCCTGCCCGCCGGAGATCTCTTCCCAGACAGTTTTGTTGGGGTCCAGTGCGTCTCGCGTCTGATCGACGTAGGCGAGCTTGACCGTGCCGCCGATCGTCAGCGTCCCGCTGTCCGGCTTTTCCTGGCCGACGATCATGCGAAAGAGCGTCGTCTTGCCGGCGCCATTGGGCCCGATGATGCCGACGACGGCGCCAGGAGGGATGTCGAAGGTCAGGTTCTCATAGAGCAGGTTGTCGCCGTACGCTTTGCTGACGCCCTCGGCGCGAATCACGAGGTCGCCGAGCCGCGGCCCTGGAGGGATGTAAATCTCTCGCTCCTCCATCGCTCGCTCCTTGTCCTGGGCGAGCAGCTCGTGGTAGGCGTTGATGCGCGCCTTGCGTTTGGTCTGTCGCGCCTTGGGCGTCATGTGCAGCCATTCCAACTCGCGTTGAAGCGTCTTCTGGCGCAACGCCTCCTGCTTTTCCTCTTGAGCCAGCCGCTGCTGCTTTTGCTCCAGCCACGAGGAGTAGTTGCCCTTCCATGGGATGCCGTGGCCGCGATCCAGCTCCAGAATCCAGCCGGCGACGTTGTCGAGGAAATAGCGGTCATGCGTGACTGCGATCACCGTGCCCTTGTAGTCGCGCAAATGATTTTCCAGCCACGCCACCGACTCGGCGTCGAGATGGTTGGTCGGCTCGTCGAGCAGGAGAATGTCCGGCTCCTTCAGCAGCAGACGACAGAGCGCCACGCGCCTGCGTTCACCGCCGGAGAGCACCTTCACCGGCGTATCGCCCGGCGGACAGCGCAGCGCGTCCATCGCCAGCTCCAGCCGGCTATCCAGGTCCCAGGCGTTGAGCGCGTCGAGCCGATCCTGCACCTCGGCTTGCCGAGTCATCAGCTCGTCCATCTCCTCGGGCGTCAGCTCTTCGGCGAAGCGAGCGTTGATCTCATCGAACTCGCGCAGCGCATCGATGACCTCCTGCACGCCCTCCTCGACCACCTCGCGCACCGTCTTGCTCTCATCAAGCTGCGGCTCCTGCTCCAGGTAACCGATCGTATAGCCAGGCGCCAGCACGGTCTCGCCGATGAAATCCTTGTCCACGCCCGCCATGATGCGCAAAAGCGTGCTCTTGCCGGAGCCGTTCAACCCCAGGACGCCGATTTTGGCGCCGTAAAAGTACGAGAGGCTGATGTCGCGCAGGACCTGCTTGTTGGGCGGATAGACCTTGCCGACGCCGATCATCGAGTAAATAATTTTCGTGCTCATCTGAAACTGTTTCCATTCACCATGCGTTTTTAACAATAATGCACAGCCGTGCATTCTACCAGAGGTTATCCCAAGCTGACACAATCCAAAGGAGCGCAACAAACTTGATTTGCGCACAACTTGCCAAAAGAAGGATTCACATATAGGCTATAATCGAGAAACAATCGACCCTTTCCTCACGAAACAGGGAGGACGACCATGCAGCGCAAGAGCCTCACCCTGCTCACGTTCGCCTTCAGCCTGCTCACGCTCTTCTTGCTACAGATGTCGGCGACGCAGGCGGCGGTTCAACAACAGAACGCGACGCCAACCCCAACGGTGGAGCCTGCGCCGTTGGAGCAGCCGCTTCGGATCAAGATTCGCCAGTCGATCCCGCTGACGATCTCGTTGCTTGCGGTCAGCGAGATGACGGCGACGGAGGCGCTCACGGAGACCATCGCCGAAACGGAGCTGTTGACGCCGACCGAAACAGGGCTTGAGGCGACGGCGCCGCTCACCGAGAGCATTCCAGCCGCAACGACGGAGCTCGGCGCAGCGCCGGCGCTGACCCCGACGGCAGAGCTGGCAAGCGATCTCCTCGGCGCTGCAGAAGTGACCGCAACGGAGGAGCTTACCCCGCCTTTGATCGTCAGCAGCGTCGCCGTGACGCTGGAAATCGATCTGGATTTCGTCGTCACCCAGACGTTGACTACAACCGTTCCGGCGTCGGTTGCGCTGCAATTGTCCGACCTCCTTACGCAAACCGTGCCCATCTCGGTGATCGTTGCGCCGTTTGAGGCAGGCTCAGCGCAAATCGAACTGGTTCTTCCAGAGGAACTGCTGGCGACGCCTACACTGACGCCGACCGAAGAGTTGACCGCAACAGAGGCGGTGACGCCAACCGTAGCCACGACGCCAACCGTGGAGGCCGCACCTGCGCCCGCCGTCAGCGGCGTCCCGCTGATCACCACTTCCGTGATCGAAAACGCCAATCTGCGCGCCGGCCCCGGCACCAATTTCGCCATCGTCGGGCAGGCGACGGCCGGACAAGAGGTTCAGGTTGCAGCCGTCAGCGAAGATGGCGGCTGGTATTTGCTCGGCAACGGCGCCTGGATCGCCAATTTCCTGGTCGCCGCTCCAGAGGCCGCCGTCCCTGTCGTCAACGATGAAATTTTGCGGGCCGTGACAGGCCAGGCTGCACCCACCGGAGTCGTGACGCCCACGGTGACGGTGGACGCCAATCTGCGCGCCGGCCCTGGCACCGAGTTCGACGTGATCGGCGGCACCGTCACCGGCCAGGCGATCAATATCGTCGGGCGCAACGCCGACGGCACGTGGTTCCGCCTCGACAATGGCGGCTGGGTCTTTGCGGCGCTCGTCGCCAATCCGCCTCCGCTGGAAAGCGTGCCGGTGGTCAATATCGATGGAACGCCCGTCGAGGCGGCGCCGGCCGCTGCGCCGCAGCCGGAGCAGGCGTCAGGTCTTGGCGGCCTGTTGCCCACGCCCACGCCCACGCCAACGCCGCAGCCTCAGCCTCGGAATGAGGAGCTCGACGCCTATCTCACGGCCGCGCTCGAGCTGATCCGCCAGTTCGACCTGGTGCAGACCAGCCTCGACGGGCTGTTGCGAGAAGTGAACGCCAACAATGCGCTGCTTGAGGACGCCAACTGGACGACGCGCATGAATGCCGCCCTGACGTTGTTGCGCCGCACCAGCGCCAGCGTCGGCGAGCTCACCGTGCCCGCCGACGCCCAGGCGATCCACAGCCAGTTGGAGGCGGCGGCGCTCAGCTACGCGCAGGCGGCCAGCGCGCTTGCCACCGCCGTTCAAAACCGCAGCATCGCCCAGCTGCAAGAGGCGGACGCGCTCATCAGCGCAGCCGTTTCGGGCCTGACCGCAGCGGAAACCGCCATTTTGCAGGCGCGCGGACAATGAAGCCTATAAGACGCCGGGGGTGAACCGGCCATCGCCTCCGGCGCAGCCTTGCTGTATGCCGGGAAACTGCGGCTGCGAGATGCAGCTGATATCGTAAAAGGGAGCAGGGGGTGAGGGCCCGCACCGCAGCGCTTCCTCTGTTAGCCAAATTTTCGAGGTCTGTCGAGAACCTGCGGTTGCGAGCCGCAGCTCTCCTTTCTCATTCGACGTAGATCATCTTGCGCGTCATTCCCCCGTCGACGACAAAATTCTGCCCTGTAACAAAGCCCGACGCTTCCGACAGGAGGAAAGCCGCCATCGCCGCCACATCCTCCGGCGCGCCGACGCGGCCGACCGGATGCTGGGCGTGGTCGATAGGGCGCAGAGCGGGCGTGCGGCGTTGGCCGGCTTTCTTCCAGGCGCTCACTTCGATCCAACCCGGGCTGATGGCGTTGACGCGCACCTCCGGCCCCAGGCTGATGGCGAGCGCATGGGTCAGCGCCAGAAGACCGCCTTTGCTGGCGGAGTACGCCTCGGTGTTGGGTTCGGACTGCAGAGCGCGCGTCGATGCGATGTTGACGACGGCGCCGCGCGCCCGGCGCAGGTGAGGCGCCGCATGTTTGACGCACAAAAAAGCACCTGTGAGGTTCACGGCGAGCACGCGATTCCAGGCATCCAGGCTCAACTGCTCCACCGGCGTCGCGCCGGGATCGGCGATGCCTGCGTTGTTGACCAGACCGTCGATGGCGCCGCGCCACGCCGCCGCCTCGGCCGCCATGCGCGCCACCGAAGCTTCGTCGGCGACGTCCGTCTGCACAAAGCGCACCTCTCCCCACGCAGCGCATTCGGACGCGGTCTCCATGCCCGCCTCCTCATCCAGGTCGGCGATCAGCACCGCTGCGCCCAGTCGCAACAGATGTAGCGCAATGCCCTTGCCGATCCCTTGCGCGCCGCCTGTGACAATAATGGTCTTTCCACGCAGATCCTCAAGCATTCGCCTCCGCTTCCTTTCCATGCCAAGTCAACCTTACGAAAGGATACATCATTTGCCAGTTGTCGCCATCGCCCGCCCACACTATAGTGAAGGCGGATGGGTAATGGGTTCAGGGTTCACATGTAGGTTTTCTCCTTCTCTCTGTGTGAGCGGAGGGCGTCAGTCCAGATGCTGACGCCCTCCGCTTGTTTTGGGGACCTTTAGATTTGGCATTCCTCTTCTTCGCTCCGCACAATTTCTCACTGCGACCCTCGCAAAAGATATAATGGCTCCTATCATCATCTCTCGTTTTTGCATCGGTCAGGAGAGTTTGTGAACGCGCTTCGTTCTCTGTTTCAGCTTGATCCCGACGTAATTTATCTCAACCACGGCGCCTTCGGCGCAACGCCGCTGCCGGTGTTCGAGGTCTATCAGGAGTGGCAGCGACGCCTTGAACGTCAGCCCACCCACTTTTTTGCACGCGAATCGAGTCGCCTTCTCCGCGCGGCGCGCGAGGCGCTGGCTGCCTATCTCGGCGCTCGAGCGGAGGACCTGGTCTTCGTGCACAACGCCACCTTCGGCGTCAACGTGGTTGCGCGCTCGCTGGCGCTGCAACCCGGCGATGAAGTGTTGACGACGACGCACGAGTACGGGGCGTGCCTCAACGCCTGGGAGTTCGTCTGCGCCCAGCGAGGCGCCCGCCTGGTCCGTCAACCGATTTCGCTGCCCATCGCCGAGGAGGCGCAGATCGTCGAGGAGCTTTGGCAAGGCGTCACTCCACGCACGCGTGTGCTCTTTCTGAGCCACATCACCTCGCCGACGGCGCTGACGCTGCCTGTGCAGGCGCTCTGTCGCCGCGCCCGCGAGGCGGGCATCCTCACCGTCGTCGACGGCGCGCACGCGCCTGGTCAGATCGACATCGACCTCGGCGCGCTCGACGCCGACATCTACACCGGCAACCTGCACAAATGGCTGTGCGCGCCCAAGGGCGCGGGCTTCCTATGGGTGCGACCGGAGGTTCAGACGCAGATCGAGCCGCTGGTGGTGAGCTGGGGCTATGGTCCGGAGCGCACGATGTTCGAGGACAATGACTTTATCAGTGCGCTGCAGTGGCAAGGCACCGACGACATTTCCGCCTACCTGAGCGTTCCCGCCGCCATCGAGTTCCAACGTTCTCATGACTGGCGAACCGTGCGCGAGCGTTGTCACGCCATGCTGGCGGAAACGCTGGCGCAGCTCGAAGCGGTCACCGGCGTCCCTTCCTGTTACCCACGGCAAGCGCCGCGCCTTTTCCACCAGATGGGCGTCGCCCCGCTTCCGCTTCAGCCCGACATCGCTGCGTTCAAGGAGCGTCTTTATTCAGAACATCGGATCGAAGTCCCTTGCTACGTCTGGCAGGGCGGCCACTACATGCGCATTTCCGTCCAGGCGTACAACACGCCGGAGGAGCTGTCGCGATTGGTGGAGGCGACGTCGATGCTCCTTCAACCGACGCCGATGACCACCGCCTTCTAAGGCAAGGGTCTTTCTTCCAGGAAGCGTTAACGCCTCCTGGAGGAAAGACGAACGTGCTTCGTTCTAGACTCGCTTATTTCCATCTGCGCTCGACGTGCGACCGCAAAAACGCCAGCCCTTTGCGCACAAACTCGTCGCCGTCGGGGCAGACGTTATGGAACATGCCGCGCTGGTAGGCGAAGTCGTCGATCGACGAGTTGTACGCCTCCATCGTCAGCGGGCCGTCGAAGCCAATCTCGTAGAGCGCATCGAAGACGTCGTCCCACGGCACCAGGCCGCCGCCGGGCGCGCCGCGATCGTTTTCGCACGTATGCACGCACCAGAGCCGTGGGGCCAGCGTGCGCAGTGCGGCGCCGTAGTCCCGCTCCTCGGTGATGAGATGATAGGTGTCGAACAGGGCGTAGAGGTTCGGGTGATCGGCCAGATCGATCAGTCGCATCAGTTGCGCCGCCGTGTTGACCAAATGGGTGCGAAAGTGACTCATCGGCTCCAACACAATCTTGACGTTGCGTCGGGCCGCGTATTCGGCGAGCTTGTGCAGCCCCTCTGCGGTGCGAGGATATTCGTCCGCCGGCGGACGCCGCCGCTTGACCACACCCGGATGGCCATAGAGCGCGCCGGCGTAGGCGACGGCGCCGAGCTCCGCCGCCAGATCGACCTGACGGCAATGCCAGGTCAGCCCCTCTCGGCGCTCCTCCGGCTCGTCCGAGGAGAGATCGGCGCTGAGCGGCCAGGCGCCGCCGGGACCGATCACCAGCGTCAGCCCTAACGCCTCGGCGCGGCGTCTCGTCAGCGCCGGCGTAAAGCGCACGTCGTCGCCGACGGAAAGCTCGGCTACGTCCAGACCGAGCGCTTTCATCTGGTCAAGGATGGGAAGTGCGTCATCGCTCCACCGATCGGTGAAGATGTAGCAATGGGCTCCGTAGTGCATAGCTTTTCCTTGATTTGCTCGATTGCCCAGACTTGGGTGTTGAGTGAATTGGGTGTTAGACGATGGTTAGCCTTTCGCCGGCGTTGGCTCTGGCGTTGCCGGTTGCTGTCCGCTTCCAGAAGGAAATTCGGTGTTCGGTGGACGGTCTGGTTGAGAGAGCGGCGCATGGCCGACGCCGGGCCAGATGCGCACGACGCCTAGCGCCGCGCGAACGGCGATCCAGGCATCGGTGACGAGCCAGACCCAGGCGAGCGAGGCTGCGCCCGTCGCCTCCAGGCCGAGCAAGGCGGTCGCGCCAATCGCCATCGCTGCGAAGGCCGCATTGCGCAGGTAGCGAAAATCGCCTGTCCCCCAGTGAACGCCGTCGGTGGCGAAGGCAAGCGCGTTGAGCGGCTGCACGACGGCCGAAAGAAGCCAGGCCGAAAAGAAGAGACTGTGCGCTTCAGGGGGGGCCAGCAGGTCGGCGAGGGGGCCGCGAAAGAGCCACATCCCTACGCCAAGCAGCGCGCCCATCCCTGCGCTCCACAGGCAGGCCATCCTCGCCACGCGACGAGCCTGCGTCACCCAGCCTGCGCCGAGGAAATAGCCGACCAAACTCTGCGCGGTGATAGCCAGCGCGTCCAGCCCCAGCGCCGCAAAGATCCAAAACTGGCGCACAGCCTGGTGGGCGGCGCCGCTCTCCGGCCCCAGGTTAGTGGCGACGCGCGTGGCGAGCAGCAGAAAGACGGTCAAGAAGCCGGTGCGCAGGAAAAGATCGCCGCCGACGCGCAGCAAAGAGCGCGCTTCTTGAACGCGCAGGCGCGACGGCCAGCCCAAGCGCCGCACGATGGCGGCGCTTGCCCAGATGGCGCCGAGCCACTGGGCAAATGTGCTCGCCGCCGCAGCGCCCGTCACCCCCATCGCCGGGATCGGACCTGCACCGAAGATGAACAGCCAGTCCAGCGCAATGTTGAGCGCATTGACCGCCACCGCCACCCACAGCGGCGTACGCATGTCCTGCAAACCGCGCAACACGCCAAAGGCGACCAGCGACGCGATCACCGCCGGAGCGCCGAGCAGGCGCACGAAAATATACGCCTCGGCGTATGCCAGCACTGCGCCTTCTGCGCCCAATCCCCGCGCAATCGGGGTGACCAACGCAGCGCCGAAGACGATCGAGCCGAGTCCAAAGAGCATCGCCAGCAATAACCCCAGCCCCATGACGCGCGCTGCGCGCTCGTGGTCGCCGGCGCCCAACGCCTGCGCCACATCGGTCTGCGCACCGATGCCCAGAAAATTAAAGATCCAGAAGACGGCCGAGAGGGCAGCCGAGCCGACGCCTAGCGCCGCCAGCGGCGTCGCGCCGAGCTGCGCCACAAAGGCCGTATCGACCAGGCCGGTCAGCGGCTCGGCGACCAGCGAGATCAGCACCGGCAGCGAAAGCGTCAACAGAGTGCGATGGGGATGGCGAACAAAGGGATGGTGCATACAGAATCACAAAGGTGCAGTGAGTTGGTCATTTTTCACCACTCTATGTTATCTTGACGTCATGGCGCGCACCAAGAATCGCCGCGAGGTGAAATCACAACGCCGGTTGCCTGACCGCCCACCCAAAACTCGCACCCCCCTCCGCCCGCCGACGCTCGAGACGCCGGGCGAACCGTTCAGCGAAGTGAAAGGCGTCGTGCAGCGCACGCCCCAGGGCGACGCATATCTGCGCGACCCGCTGCGCGCCTTTGCGCCCTCGCCGGCGGATGTATACGTTCCCGCTGCGCTGGTCGAACGTTACGCCCTTATCGACGGCGCAGAAGTTCGCGGGGGCGCCGGCGCCACGAAACGGGGCCTGCAGCTAAGCGACGTCCAGGAGATCTGCGGTCTGACGCCGGAAGCCTTCGTCCGGCGCAAACCCTTCGAACAGCTCCTTGCCATCGATCCCTGCGAGCGCTTTCGGCTGGGCGACAGCGGGAGGCTGTCGATGCGCGCGGTGGAGCTGATCGCGCCGATCGGCAAGGGCACGCGCGGGCTGATCGTAGCGCCGCCTAAGGTGGGCAAGACGCAGCTTCTGGAAGAGCTGACTCACGCCATCCATGCGGCTGCGCCGGAGGCGCGCATCCTCCTGTTGTTGATCGACGAACGACCGGAGGAGGTGACGCATTTTCGTCGCAGCGTCCCCGCCGAGGTTTTCGCCAGCTCCAACGACCAGAGCCTGGAAGATCACGTTCGCCTGGCCGAGCTGACGATGGCGCACGTGCGCTGTGAACTGGAGTGCGGCCGCGATGTGGTCGTGTTGATCGACAGCTTGACGCGTATGACGCGCGCCTTCAACCTATCCGGCAAAGGCGCCAACCGCACACTGTCGGGCGGGATCGACGCCAGGGCGCTGGAGATTCCGCGACGCTTCTTCGGCCTGGCGCGCAATATCGAGCACGGCGGTTCGGTGACGGTGCTCGCCACCGTTCTGGTCGAGACCGGCTCGCGCATGGATGACCTGATCTTCGAGGAGTTCAAAGCCACCGGCAACAGTGAGATCGTGTTGGACCGGTCGCTGGCGGAGGCGCGCATCTTTCCGGCCATCAACATCAAGGCCAGCGGCACGCGCAGGGAGGAGCTGCTCTACACGCCGGCGGAGATGGAGAAACTCACCCTGTTGCGCCGCGCCCTCGCCGAGCGCGACAACAAGAGCGCCTTGCTCGGCCTGCTGAAGCTCCTGGAGAAAGCGCCCACCAATGACGAGCTGCTGCGCAGGCTGAAGAAAAAAGCTTGACGCGCTTTAGCCGAACGGCGCAATCACGGTCAGAAAGGTCAACAGATCGTCCCCGTCGTTGACGACGCCGTGCGGAACGCCCGCCGGAGCTACAATCAGCATCCCCGCCTCACATGTCTGCTCGCTCTCGCCGACGGTGAAGCGACCGCTGCCCGCCACCACGTAATAGAACTTGTCCTGATCGGCGTGTTCATGGATGGCCTGCGCCTGTCCAGCAGCCAACACGTTCAGCCCGACCAGCAGGCGCTGGCTTTGGAAAAAGGTGTGTTTGAAGGGCTTTGCGCCGGGCGCCTTCACAAAATCTGTGACGCGCAGAAAGTGGACGTCGCTCATGGGCGGGTGCTCCGTTCCTGTGCAGCGGGCGGCTTCGCCTGCTCTTCCAGGTATCTGACCGCTGCGCCGGCCAGCAGCGCCACGCCGGTGGAGAGCATGCGTTCGTCGAAGTCGAAGGTGGGGCTGTGGTGCGGGCTGTTGAGCGGACCGTGCGGGTCGTTGGCGCCGACGAGCACATAGCAGCCCGGCGCGCGCATCAGAAATTCCGACATGTCCTCGCCGACCATGGCGGGCGTTTGGGTGATGACATTCTGCGCGCCGACAAGCTCGGTTGCCACTGTGCGCATCAGCGCTGCACCCGCTTCGGAGTTGATGGTCGGCAGCACGCCCGGCGTGAATGTGAGCGCGCATGTGGCGCCGTGCGCGGTGCAGACGCCTTCAGCCACCTCGCGCATGCGCCGCACCAAAAAGTCGCGCGTCTCCAGGTCAAAGGAGCGGATCGAGCAAGACAGTTCCGCCCGCCCGGCGATCACATTGGCGGCCGAACCGGCGTGAAACTCCCCCACGGTGATCACGGCGGGCGTAGTCGGGCTGACGTTGCGCGAGATGATCGTCTGCCACGACAGCACGATCTGACTGGCGATGACGATGGCGTCCACGGTCTCGTGGGGCATGGCGCCGTGACCGCCCACGCCTTCGACGATTAGATCGACTTTGTCGGCGCCCGCCATCAAGGGGCCGGACTGCACCACCACCTGGTTGAGCGGCAACCGGCTCCACAGATGCAGCCCAAAGGACGCCTGTGGCTTGGGGTTCTCCAGCACGCCGTCGGCGATCATCGCCCGTGCGCCGCCCAATCCCTCCTCGGCCGGCTGAAAGACGAGCTTGACCCGTCCCGCCAGCTCGTTGCGATGGCGGGCGAGCAGCTGCGCCACGCCCATGCCGATGGCGGTGTGGCCGTCGTGGCCGCAAGCGTGCATCACCCCGGGCGTCTGTGAACGATAGGGAACGTCATTTTCTTCGTGAATCGGCAGCGCGTCCATGTCGAAGCGAAGCAGCACGGTCGCCGCATGGGCGGGCGCCTCGTCCGGCTCCACCAGCGCCACGACGCCGGTCTTGCCGACGCCGGTTGTCACCTCCAGCCCCAGGGCGCGCAGATGCTCGGCGACGACGCCGGCGGTGCGCACTTCCTGAAAGCCAAGCTCTGGATGCATGTGAAAGTCGCGACGCCAGGCCACAAGCTGCGGCTGAAGTTCAGCGGCTTCGCGGTGAAGTTGGTGTAACAGGGACATACGTGAGTTTCCAGGTTGAACCCGCAAAGAAGAACTCCCCCTGCGGGCAAATGATCATTGCGTTGTTCTACGCCGTTGCAGGCTCCAGGGCGTCATACATAGGATGGACTTGCTCGCCATGGAAGCGCGCCGTCTGGTTGGTGGGCGGCAGCGGCTCTTCGTAGAAGAAGGCGGGCAGCTCGTCGTCGGCGGCGGTGAAGCCGGCCTGTCGGTTGAACTCGCGCTCGTAATAGAGCGTCAAGCGCCCGAGCTCCTCAAAAAAGGCGGGCGTGAGGTCGGTTCCATGCGCGGCGTTGAGCGCCTCGGCCAGAAACTCCAGGTTGACGTTGGTGACCGTCTGCCCGAAGATGCACAGGCCCAACGAATCGTTGGCGGCCACCTTGATCTGTTGTTTCAGACTCAGGTCGAGCAAGGTCTCCAGGTCCATCTCGCGCGTCTTCAGCCGGGGCAGGTTGCCTGCGGTGTGGTCGGCGCCCTGGGCGGTGGCCATCATGGTGATGCCGGTCGCCTCCACCACGCGCGGGTCATAGGCGCTGATCGCCTGTTTTTTGATGACGGGCACGCGGCGCACCTTGTAGTGTTCGCCGACGCGCGCCGTGCCTTGCGCCCACAGTCGGCCCAGCTCCGTGCCGCGCCCGATCTCGGCCAGCGCATCGACCATCCAGCGGACGTCGCCGAATTGGGCCAGTCCCGCCTCCATCAACACGGCGAGCGTGGCGCCCGTCTCGATCGTGTCCACGCCGAGGTCATTGGCGATGTAGTTGAGCTGCGCCAGATCGTCCGGATCGGTGATTCCGCAATTTGTGCCGAGCAGTCCCAACGTTTCATATTCGACCGGCGAGACCACCTCCTTGCCGTTGGCGTCCACATAGACGTTGCTGCACTGGATGGCGCAGCCGGGCATGCAGGGGTGGGTCTGCTCTCCCCCGCGCGAGGTGTTCAGCTCGCCGATGTAGTCGCCGCCCATCCTGAAGACCTCGCCCGCCGAGACGTCGGCCAGCTGTCCGGCGCTGAAGTTGCGCACCGGCAGCCCGCCGATGTAGTTCTGGTAATCGGCCATGCCCATCGTGCCGACTTTGTTGTAGAAGTTCATGACGATGGAATCCTCGCGCAGCATTTTGGTGTAGCGCTTAATGCTGTCGGTGACCTTGCGAGGGTCGCCAAAAGGCGGCGTTTTATCGAGATCGACCACGATCGCCTTGACGCGCTTGCTGCCCATGACGGCGCCGACGCCCCCGCGCGCGGCCAGCCGCGAGGGCCGCAGGTCTTTGTCGCTGAAGGCGATGCCGGCCAGCAATCCCTGATACTCGCCGACCGGGCCGCACAGCGCAATCGCCACCTTGCGGCCGTAGCGTTCGTAGAGCATTTCGGCGGCGGCGTAGTTGCCTTTGCCGAGGTAGGGCGTTGCGTCATCGAACGCAATGCCGCCATCCTTGCGGAAGTGAATCACCACCCAATCCGGCGAAGCGCCGGCGAGCGTGAAGCCCGCAATGCGGAGCTGCCCCAACGCATAGCTGAATGTGCCGCCGCCGTTCGCCTCCTTGATGCCGCCCGTGAGCGGACTCTTGCAGCCCACGCTCGTGCGGTTGGCGTTCGAGAAGGTCGTGCCGGCGAAGGGGCCGGCGGAGAAGATCAGCAGATTTTCCGGCGAAAGCGGATCAACGCGGGCGAGTCCTCGCTCGACGAAGGTTTTGGCAATCAGATAACGGCCGGCGAAGATAATGTCCTTACCGTGCAGCTCGCGCGACGAGATCGAGCGGTCGGCGAGATTGATTTCATGATAGATTCGCATAGAAGCTTTCTCCCGAGTGTTCCACAGAGAGGGCGGCCATCGCCCCCCCTCATCCACAACGTTGCAGCGTTCCGGCAGTCACAAAGCTTACCATGTTGTGCAGGGGCGAATCAACTCGAAGAAAACCTTGAAACCTCTGGAGAGGGGGAATTGACAAGAAGGGGGAACGTTGCACAATCAAACCACCTGGACGCCCTCTCCTTTCACGACTTCGCCGATGCGCCACACCGGCTGTTGATTCTCTGCACAGAGTCGCTCGAAGCGCGCCGCATTGGCCGCAGGCACGGCGAGCAGCAACCCGCCGCTCGTCTCCGACTCCCACAGAATCGTGCGCAGAGAGGAGGGGACGTGCGTCGCAAAGCGCACGTGCTCGCCGAAGTGTTGGGGATTGCGCACCGCCCCGCGTGTCAGATAGCCGGCTTCGACGTAGCGGATCGCCCCTGGAAGCAACGGCGCGCAGGTAGCCTCGATGACGAAGCCGGCGCCGCTCTCGCGCCCGCTGGCGATGGCCATTTCGCAGGCATGGCCGAGCAGCCCGAAACCGGTGATGTCGGTGGCGCCGCGCACGCCTGTCTCGCGCGCCGCCTGGGCGGCTGCGCGGTTCAGCCGCAGCATGGAAATCACAGCCGCATCCAGGTCCTTGACGTCGAGATCGGGGCGGCGCTGCACCCTGCGGATGAGACGGCGCAGTGGGTGCTCGGCTGCCCCCGTCAGTTTGGCCGCCGTCGTGAGAATGCCGGTGCCGAGCGGCTTGGTCAGGTAGAGCTGATCCCCTGGCCGCGCGCCGCCTTTGCGCATCACCTGCTCGGGATGAATGACGCCGGTCACCACCAACCCGTAAAACGGCTCCGGAGCGGTGACGGTGTGCCCGCCGGCGATCGCCGCCCCCGCCTCGCGCACCTTGGTTGCGCCGCCGGCGAAAATCTGGGCAATCGTCTCTCCGTCCATCCTTTCCGGGAAGCCGGCGATATTGAGCGCAAAGAGCGCCTCGCCGCCCATGGCGAAGACATCGCTCATGGCGTTGGCCGCGGCGATGGCGCCATAGGTCCATGGGTCGTCGACGATCGGCGTAAAAAAGTCGGTGGTCTGGATCAGGGCGCGCGTCTCATCTAACCGGAAGACGGCTGCGTCGTCCGGCTCCCCCAGGCCGATCAGCACATCGGGATATTCAGTTGCCGGGAAAAGCCCGGCCAGTTGGCGCACGACCTGCGCTAATGTCCCCGGCGGGAGCTTAGACGCTCAACCCGCACAGGCGACCAGCGCCGTCAACGGCTTCTTCGACACAGCGATTTCCTTTCATCCGAGCAAATTCAACAGCAGCGCCACAGCCGCAAATAGGGCGAGCGCAAATAAGATCGTTTCGATCAGGGCTCGAAATGTCAAATCGAAGGATTTGCGGCGATCGTCACGCGCCTTTTTGCGCTTTTCAACGGCCTCTTTGTCGGCTTTTTCCGCGCTGCTGCGCAGATCTCGGCTGCTTTTCCAGTGGCGCGAAATGGTCAGCCAGCTCCAGGTCAACAGCCCGCCGAGGATCGCGCCGATGAACAGAACAATCAGGTCATTCATTCAGTCTACATATCGAGCCCATCGCTGCTCCGCTCGCTGTGGCCGGGGATTGTGCGCCATTTCGATGGCGAAGTCGGCCATGGCTTTCACCGCCCAGTCAAAATAGTGAGGCGTGATGCTGTTGATGTCCATGTCCGGCGCAGGGTTCATGAAGTCGATGGCATAGGGGACGCCGTCGCGAATGGCGAACTCGATGCTGTTCATGTCATAGCCCATCACTTCGTTGATGCGCCGCGCGTACTCGATGATTTTGGCGCCCAGCTCCGGCGTCAGATGGTCATGTTCGACAATGTAGCGCCGATGTTTAGGGTCATACTTGATCGGCATGATATTGGTCTGTCCGACGCAGATGCAACGCACAAAATGGTCGTATTCGATAAACTCTTGCAGAATCATGCACAGCGTGCCGGTTTCGTCGTAGGCGCGAATCAGTTCGTCGATCGTGTGGACTTTATACACGTTCTTCCAGCCGCCGCCCCAGGCGTCCTTGAGGATGGCGGGCAGGCCGGTGTAGGCGACGATGGCCTCCCAGTTGAGCGGATAGACGAGATTGCGCAAACTTTCGCTGACCACGCCTTCCGGGTAGGACTTCATCGGTAGCACGATGGTCTTGGGCGAAGGGATGCCCATGCGCGTGATCAGGCTGGCGCCGAAGAATTTGTCGTCTGCGCTCCACCAGAAGGGGTTGTTGATGCAGTAGGCGCCCTGCAGCATGGCGTTCTTCATGTAGGTGCGGTAGTAGGGGATTTCATGGCTGATGCGATCGACCAGCACGGCGTATTCACAGGGTTCGTTCATCTTCGTGCCGCCGAGCTTGACATATTCCGCCGTCACGCCGGCGTCGCGGCTGTTCACTTCTTCGATGAAGGCTGGCGGGAAGCTCCACTCACGGCCAACGAGTAAACCGATTTTCTTGACGCTCATCGTTGCTCCTCCTGGGGTGTGGTCGTGATAGGGTGAGAAAGAGTGTTGCGTGTTCCTGCTTCATCAAGACCTGAAAACCACGCAACACAGAACATGCAGGGCGCTCAATCATGTCCTCCGATGTAAAGCCGCACCATCTTCTTCCAGTAGGGCCAGTCGTGACTCCACCCATCCCACTCTCGAAAAGCATGAGGGATGCCCTTTTCCCAGAGCGCTCGACTCAAGGCGCGGTTGTTTTCGATGTGCGGATCGTCTCTGCCGACCACAATGATGATGTCCATGCGGCGCAACGCCTCGATTTGGTTGGGATCATGCAGGTTGGGCACATAGTGGCTGGGCGTGTTGAAGTAGATGTTGTCGTCGTAATAGCCGCCGAAAAAGTTGCTCATGTCGTATTTGCCGCTCAGCGCCAGCACGCGGCCAAAGAGGTGCGGATGACGAAAGGCGATGTTGACGGCGTGATACGCGCCGAAGCTGCAGCCATGCGCAATCAAGAATGGGTTCGGATTTTTCGACCAACTCAGCGGCAACACCTCGTTCAAAATATACTCTTCGTATTGAATGTGGCGCCAGATTTTGCCGGCCGGGTGCGCCCAGTTGTTATAGAAGCTTTCCCCGTCGATGCTGTCTACGCAATAGAGTTGCAGCCAGCCGTTCTCCAGATGATCGGCGAGATTGGCCACCATGCCGCGATCCTCATATTCGTAAAAACGCCCCATGCTGGTGGGGAAGACCAGCACGCGCGCGCCGGCGTGGCCGAAGATCAACAGCTCCATCTCTCGATTCAAGCGCGGGCTATACCACTTATGATATTCGCGATGCATGGACGTCCTCGTCTTGGCTGTTGTGTGGGGCGTGCATAGAACAATTTCGTACGATTGGCGTCGGGTTTGACGCTTATGAAATTACGATTTGGCTGTGGGCGTCGCCATAGCCGCTCTCGGCAGTGTCCGGATTCTCCGGGTCGCGCATCCAGCGTCCCTGCGGGTGGCGGGCGTCGGTCACCCAGAAGCGATAGAGATGCACGCCCGGCGGCAAGTGAAGCGCAATGTGCCACCATCCATTATGGACCTGGTGCAGCAGCAGCGCATCGGGTTGCCAGCGGTTGAACGAGCCAAGCAGGCTTACGCTCTGCGCGTGGGGCGCCCACAGGCCGAAGTAGACGACGCAGCCCGAGTTTTCAAACTGGGAAAAAGAATGCAAGGGTAATGTACCGTGAAGTCGCCATTTATGCAATTCGTTCTCACGCAACGCAGCGCCGCTGATCGGAAACCCATGCAAAGGGCCTCCGCTTGCGCGCAGGGCGGCTGCGACCGCCAACGCAGGCTGCAATAAGCCGGGACCCGTCTGCACGGAAGTGAGATGAGGCAGCGGCAGCGCCGTCTCCAACATCAATTGGCGCACCTCTTCTCCGCTCAGATTGGGGTTGGCCTGAAACATCTGCGCCGCCACCGCCGAGACCTGAGCCACTGCAACGGAAGTGCCATCCACGTGCTGATAATATCGATGCACCCACTTGTGTGCATTCATGCGCAGCCGCAACCCGCGCCACACTTCCGGCATCCAGTGATCGACGTCGACGATCACATCGCCGGGCATCGCAAACTCTTCATCGGCTCCTCCGGCTCGCAAAACATCCGTCGGCAGGTCGCCGGTCTCCCCGCGCAACACGCGACGCACGTGGTCGATGGCAACCATTTCATAGAAGACATGGCTGAGCGGCAACACCGGCGAAGGCGCCCAGCGCGCCAGCGCCAGAATTTCCGGCTTGCGGATCATGGCGTGCCGATACATGACGACGCCCGTGTTGTGATGATAGAGGGAAAGCGCCGCGGCGCCGGGCGTCTGCGGCTGCCAACGGCGATTGTGGTCCTCGACGCCGCCCACCGTCATCACGGTGGGCGTTTGCGCCGGCGCCAACAGCTCGTCCACCCCACGGTTCCCCGCCGCCGCAGCCACGAAGAGGCCGCGCTGCGCCAGCGCGTGGGCGGCGCGACAGACCGGGTTTCGGTTCCATTCTTCTGGGAAGTCGCCGCCGACGCTGATGTTGACGACGCGCACATTGTAGCGCTGCCAGCGGTCTTCCTCCAGCAGCCATTCCAGGCCGCGCAGGATGTCCTCCTCTGGAATGCGACCGCCGCTGCGTCCGATCTTGATCGCCACGATAGAGGCCTCCGGTGCATAGCCGCGATAACGGCCGCCGCTTAAACAGCCGTTGCCCGCTGCGATGCTGGTTGTCATCAGGCCGTGCCAGCTATCGCCTGCGCCGTCCCAGAGACTTGGCGCATTGAGGCCGACGCATTCGGCGCCGTCGGTCAGGTCGGCGTACTCTCGAATGCGCAGGCCGGCCTCCTCCAGGAGAGTGCGCCAGCGCCGTTGGGGAATGCGATGCCACTCCCCATCCAGCCACGAAAGGCCTTGCGTGAGGTCCGGATGCGGATAAAAACCACTGTCCAGAAACGCCATTGCGACGCCGGCGCCGGTGAAGGTGGAATAATCAGGCAGGCGCTCCGGCTGGCTGAGCAGCGTCTCTTCCTCGCGATGATAGTACGGAAACGTGGTGTGCGGATCGGTTGAAGTGTGAAGCGAAAAGTGACTGCGCTGCGCTGCGACGTGATTTTGATGAACGGCGGCGCACACCGGGCAGAGGCCGTGCTCCGGCCGCCAATCGGGCGACGCGCGCGCCACGGAACGGATGACGGTCGGCGTCAGTTGCGTCGCCATCCGCAGCAGGCGGACATCCGCAGGCTGACGACAGACGGGACAGACCGCCTCACTCACGCGCGCCTGCCTTGCGTTTGAGCTCTTCCCAATCCACGCCGAACCCAAACCCCGGCTCACCGGCTTCGGGGTTGCGGAATTCGAGCACCATCTCGAAGAGATGGCGGTCGAGCACCTTTTGCGCCTCACCCAACCCCTGCGTCATTTCCACCGCCACTCGATAGGTTGCGCCCGGGATGGGATTGCGCATGTGCAGGGTGGTCTCGGCGCGCGCTTCGGCGTGCGCCATCATGAAGACGCTGCAGTTCTCGCTGCCGTCCGGATTGAGGACGATCACCTCGATGTTGGGCTTCTCTTCGGCCTGCGTGGGCGTGATCCAGAGACGAGTCCAGATGCGCTTCAGGTCGGGATAAGGATAAAGGATGCACCGCTCAACGCGCAGCTCGGCGTTGTCGTCAAATAACGAAATCTCCATGGCCCTTCGTCTCCCACAATCTGTCTGCCAGCGGGAAGGCGTGGGAGTCGAACCCACCGCAGCCGGCTCTGCGCCGCCTGCCACCGGTTTTGAAGACCGGGACGCCCACCGGGACGCATCCCTCCCCACCGTCCATTCTAGCGACTCTCGGGCGCTCGGCAAAAATCACCGTCAGCGGCTCAGCCGTTTCCAACCCTCATTTTGCGGATCGATCTCGATTCCACTACAATTTGGCATGGTCTGCCATAACGGATGTAGAAGGAACAGATTTGGCATTGCGTCGGCAAGACCACTCTCTTCGTTGCTGTTTGAACCGGCGTTGGCTGAAAAACAGGGTGCAACGACGAATGGAGAGAGGAAGGGGACTCGGAAGTCAAAGGATCACCCCGTTGTCATCCGAACCCGTTGTTCCGTTATCACCATCCGAATCCGTTGTTGAGTCTGCTGTTCAAACTCGAAAGGATTTGTGAATCCGATGAATGTTCGTCGCGGGCTTTGGTTTCTCATCGTCTTCCTCATCGGCGGTGTGCTCACCGCCGGCTGCCAGCAGTTGGCGCTTCTCGTTCCAGAGGAGAGCATCGTCGCCGCGCCGGTCGCCGATGAGAATGCAGCGTCTACGCCTATCACAGCGTCGCTTGTACTCTCACCTCTAGTCGATCTGGCGGCTGTGCCGTCGGTCGGCGCCCCACCCGTGCAACTTCAGATTCCGGAGTTGGAGATCGACGTTCCCGTAGTCCCAATGACATGGGAAATTGTGACGGTGGAGGGCGAGCGCACGACGCGCTGGACGCCGCCTGAAGACGCTGCGGGCTGGGCGGTCAACAGCGCAGGCGTCGGCGCGCTGGGCAATGTCGTCATCGCCGGCCATCAAGCGCGGGGAGAGGCCGTGTTTGAAGCAATCGCCTTGGGCGAGGTGGAGGTCGGGCAGAAGATTCTGCTCTCGGATGAAACCGGCGCTACGGCGACGTATGAGGTGGCGGCGATTTCAGAGCCCATTCCCTTGTTCGGGGCAAGTGAAACGGAGCGAGCGCTGGCGGCCGCCTATGTGGCGCCGACGACGGATGCGCGATTGACGCTGGTCACCGGCTGGCCGGCTGCAACGACCACGCATCGCATTTTCGTCATTGCACTCCTGGCGCCCAACGAAGCGGAATGACGTGGGCAGGGAGTGAATGGCCATCGCCACCCCGTTTTCACGATGCGCAGAAGACTCGCAGCAAAGCTGTTTTCGTTGTTCTGGACTGCGTTGTGACGTCTCCCATGCGCCGATTTGAAGGTTCTATGAGCGAACCCATGCAGTCGGAAACCCTGCTCTGCTCGGTCATTGTTCCCGTCTATAACGGAGCCGGCACCATCGAACGTTGCCTGAATGCGCTCGCTGCCCAGACGGTTGCGCCCGGCCGCTATGAAGTGATCGTCGTTGACGATGGCTCTACGGATGACACCGCTGCGATGATCGATCGCTGGCGCAGGGCGCACTCCCACATTCAGCTCACTTTGTTATCGCAGGCGAACGCCGGGCCGGCGGCGGCGCGCAACCGCGGGGCGGCGGCCGCGCGCGCTCCTCTGCTGCTTTTCACCGACGCCGACTGCGCGCCAACGCCGACCTGGATCGAGGCCATGACCGCCCCCTTCGCCGATCCGGATGTAGCTGGCGCCAAGGGCGCTTACGTGACCGAGCAGACTGGCCTGGTGCCGCGCTTCGTGCAGGCGGAATATGAGGATCGCTACGACCGCATGGCCGGTCAGGCGCAGATCGACTTCATCGACACCTATTCGGCGGCCTATCGGCGCGCCATCTTTCTTGAAAACAAGGGCTTCGATCCAATCTTCACCACGGCCAGCGTCGAGGACCAGGAGTTCAGCTTTCGACTGGCGCAAAAAGGATACCGGCTGGTCTTTGCGCCCGCCGCCAGGGTCAGCCATCTGCATGACAGCGGCGTGCGCGAGTATTTTCGGCGCAAATACTACATTGGCTTCTGGAAAGCGCTGATGATCCGCTGGCATCCAGAGCGGATGGTGCAGGACAGTCACACGCCCCAGGTGCTGAAAGTGCAGATCGTGTTGCTGGCCGCCCTCATTGCGTTGGCGCCGCTTGCGTTGCTCGGCCTGATCTGGCCGCCTCTGAACTGGCTATGGGCCCCCGTCGCTGCGGCCGCGTTGTTGTTTTTGTTGACGACGTTGCCCTTCGTGCGCAAGCTGGCGCGGCGCTCGCCGGCGTTGGCGTTGATCGGGCCGCCGATGCTGGTGGTGCGCGCCCTGGCGCTAGGCAGCGGCTATCTCATCGGCACGATCCATTTTGCGGGCACGCCGCCCGGCGCGCGTCAACCCGTGATTTCAGGTTGGCAGCGGCTGGTCAAGCGCACGATCGACATCGTCGGCGCACTCATCGGCCTGACCATTTCGATTCCCCTGGTGGCGATTGCAGCCATCGCCATCAAGCTGGAATCGCCCGGGCCGGTCTTTTTCTGGCAGGTGCGCATCGGCGAAAACGGCCGCCCCTTTCGCATCGTCAAGCTGCGCACGATGGTCGCCGATGCAGAGGCGCGGCTGCCCGAGCTGGTCGATCTCGAACATCTGGAGGAGCCGGCTTTCAAGTTGAAAAACGATCCGCGCGTCACACGCGTGGGGCGCATTCTACGACGCACCTCGCTCGATGAGGCGCCGCAGTTCTACAACGTGCTACGCGGCGAAATGAGCCTGGTCGGCCCCCGCCCGGAGGAAGAGCGCATCGTGCGGCTCTATCAGGATCACCATCGCAAGCGGCTGGCCGTGAAACCGGGGATGACCGGTCCGATGCAGGTCAACGGCCGCGGCGATTTGAGTTTCGCCGAACGCTTGCAAATGGAGCTGGACTACATCGAACATTACAGCCTGCGCAAAGATTTTGAGATCCTGCTGCGCACATTTCCCGTCATTATTCGCGGCAACGGCGCACATTAGCTTTTGCACAATCTCCCGAATCCAACGTCGGCGCAGACCGCGCATCGAAGAGGGAGCATGGACAACGGAAGGAGAAAGCACAGAATGAAAGCCTATCGTCTTCTGAGGCAAATGGTGCAACGCAACAAGCTGTGGATCGCGTTCTTCCTGGCGGCGGCCATTCTTTGGGGAGGCGCACAAGCCTGGGCAGCGGACGGCAGACTGGAGCATCGACAGACGATCCCGCCCCCGCCGACCGCAACCCCGACTCCACAGCCTCCAACGCCGACCCCGCGCCCGCCACGGCCAACGCCTCGGCCCGAGACAAACCAGGGCGGCGCTTCGGTCTCGACGCCTACTCAGGAGAGCTCGCCGTCCGTGCAGCCTGCAACCGTTCTGACTGCGACCGTCAACGTCGTGACGCTCAATGTGCGTCAAGGGCCGGGGACAACCTTCCCCGTCATCGGTCGGCTTACGCAGGGGACCACCGTGACGCTTCAAGCGCGCAACCCGAACAACGATTGGCTCAAGATTTGCTGCGTCTCTGATGCGCAAACGCAAGGCTGGGTCAGCGCGCAGTTTTTGATCCCCCGCTATACGGAGGAAGAACTTGCACTCTTGCCGATTGAAGGCGCCGCTCCGGCCTCACAACGGCCGGCAAACGCACCGACCGGCGCAGTGTCCGCGCCCGTGCTCAATGTGCGCGCAGAACCCTCGACGGATTCTGAAATTTTGGGCAAATTCGTCTCAGGAACAACCGTCTCTCTTCTGGGCCGCAGCGTTGACGGCGACTGGTGGCTGGTCTGCTGTCTTGGCGACGAAGTCACCGGTTGGGTGGCGGCTCGCTTTATCACGGTGAATGCGACGGAAGCGGAACTGGCGGCGCTCCCCGTCCTCACGAGCCGCGACGTCTTCACGCTATCCACATCCTCCCCGCTCTCGGCGACCCTGATCGGCCTGACGGTCCAGCCGTGGGTGCAGGCGATCCAGGGACAGTCCGTGACGTTGTCGTTTACGGTCGTCAATCTTGGAGAAACGAGCGCAACCGATGTGCAGTTCTCCTTTGAGCTTCCCATAGGCCTGAGCTTTGTCAGCGCATCGGCGACCGACGGCGGCGAGGTCATGGAGGAGGCGAGTGAAAACGGAACCTCGGTGATCGTCGCCGCCTGGCCGGAGCTGGCCGTCGGCGTCAACGCCCTCGTGAACATCAACGTCGTCGCCGAAGGCGATCTGCCGGACGGCGCTGTCCTTGACGGCGCCGCTGTTGTGCAGGCGGCGAACGCCGAATGGACCTATACATCGGTGCTGGTTGGCTTGCCGCCCGCCGAACCGCCGGATTTCTGGTAATTTGCAGTGGTTTGATGGTGGCCCTCGCCTGGGTGCGCTGTGAAACTTTTTGAGGCGCGTTGGCGCTCTGCAACGGTTTTCATCGCAGGGCTGGCTGCAGCATGGGTTGCACTGTTGCTTTATCTCTTTTCAATGGCCCCGGGAGTGACCTGGGCTCATCAGGGCGCCGACGGTGGAGAATTGCTCGCCGCCGCCGTGGTCAACGGCGTGCCCCATCCACCTGGCTACCCGATCTACGTCATGGTCTTGCGGCACTGGCTGGCGTTCATCGGTTGGGCGGCGCCGGCCACCGATCTGGCGTGGCGCGGCAATCTACTGAGCGCATGCTTCGGGGCTGCCAGCGTCTTTGTCACCGTCCTTGTGGCGGCGCACCTGCTCAAGGAAGATCCCTTGCGCTGGCTGTGGGGGCTGTTGGCCGGGCTGGCGTGGATGGCTTCACCCTTGTTGTGGAGCCAATCGATACTCACGGAGGTGTACAGCCTGCATGCCCTGCTGATTGCGCTGCTCGGTTGGGCCGTGTTGGCCAAGCCGTTGCGGCTGAGGTATACGGCTGCGGCGGTGGCGCTGGGAGTTGCGCATCACCTCACGCTGTTGCTGCTGTTGCCGGCGGCCTTGTACGCGCTGATCACGTCGCACAGAGGGGCGAGACGCTGGCTAGGGCCGCTCCTTGCGCTGGGGATCGGCGGCGTGATCGGCGCGCTATTCTACATCCGCATTCCTCTCGTGGCAGCTGTTGGTCCCCCGCCGATCAACTGGGGATACGCCGACAACTGGGAAGGATTTCTCTGGCTGGTGACGGGAGCAGCATACCGGGGGTATCTGGTCGGCGCCTCCCTCGGGGCAGTGCTTCAGCGGGTGACGACATGGGCCTATGTGGTGACGGAGCAATTCACTCCGGTCGGATTAGCGCTCGGCTTCGTCGGGCTGGCGGTCTGGGATCGGGTTGCGCCTGCGCTGCGCACGTTCAGCCTCCTGTGGATTGCGCCGGTCAGCGTCTACGCCATCCTGTATCAGACCCGCGACAGCGAAATTTATCTCTTGCCCGTCGCGTGGTTGTTGAGCGTCGCAATGACGGTGGGCTTCAAAAGCGTCGTCGAGTGGCTCGCAATGCGTTTCCCTCTGCGGATATCGTATGTCGCAGGACTTTTTGCGGCGTTGTCGATCGCTCTGCTCGTGAGCACGCGCTGGGAGACGATTGCGTTGCGGAACGACGCAGAGGCGCGCACATACCTTGCGCAGATCGGCGCCGAGCTGGAGCCGGAGAGCATCCTCGTGACGCTGAACGACCGGGAAACCTTCGCCGTTTGGTACGGCGTTTGGGGAGATGGGTCGCTGGTCGATGCGGCCCCGGGCTTGATTCCGGTGAACGAATCGCTCTATCAGTTCGCCTGGTATCAACGTCTACAACGCGACCTATATCCTGACCTGCCAGGGATTGACGTTTCGGTCCCCTATCTGGTGGAAATGTACGCCGGACGGCGTCCGATCTATTTCGCCGATGCGCCGACCTGGCTGGACAGCAGTCGATTGCAGAGAGCCGGCCCTTTGTGGCGTTTGAACGAGTAAGGTGGAATGATGAATACAAGACAGGAAGTCTGGCTTATGGGGTGGAAGAAAGTTTGTCTGTCGGTTTTGTTGATCCTGGCAATCATGGCTGCAGGCGCCTTTGCATTTGGGCCGGGTGCAGCGCACGCGAAAAACGCCGCGCGCGCCGGCAACCTTCCGCCGGCAGGGACGACGCAACAGTCGCCGCTCGATTTGCTGGCGCTGACCGACCTGGTGCGCCAACTCGGGCCGGAGTTGCCCAAGCTGCTCGGCATGGATCGACCTAAGACCTATCTGGTGCTCGTG